>Ga0307376_10000479_pt1 | contig 49251 bp, 78 predicted proteins | sample TR2MG_FD_202536 | JGI IMG/M metagenome (GOLD analysis project Ga0307376, IMG submission 202536) | Soil microbial communities from Risofladan, Vaasa, Finland - TR-2 | ecosystem: Environmental > Terrestrial > Soil > Coastal area > Acid sulfate soil | place: Finland: Risofladan, Vaasa | collected...
AGTCAAATATTTCTTTGAAATATTTGGGAATTTTAACTAGTGTTCTTTCTCTTTTATCCAGAGTAGATATGGATAACAGGTTTCCCCTGATAGAACAACAACGTTTATCAAAACGAATTCCTGAGGTTTTCGTTTTGATAGGTCGGAACTTAAATTTATTTGTTTTAATAGATTCGAGCGCCATATCCCGAATAGACTGTATTAATCCTGATGGTAAGTTAGATATTTTTTACGTAATAAAGAATAAAGATCTTTGTGAGCTTTATTCTTGTTATATGATTTACAATTAAAAGACCATTCTACATGAGTATTAAAACAATCAGCAGAAACGCTTAATAAATTAAGCATTTGTTCTTTAGGGAGATCGACTGGTATTTTAACTGTCCTACGCATCTTATATAAGGCAAATATATGCATAGAATATCTGAAAATAATTGTGTTCACGAGATAGGACTACACTTAATTTTCTGTACAAAGTACAGAAAAAAGATATTTACAGAGATAAAAGAGGTAGAACTGAGAACGTAAATGAAGACCATCAGAAAGTACATAGAGAATCAGAAGGTATAATTCATCCTACAGGACGAGCCTGTAGGTTTTCTTATACAATTTTTCATAAAATTTTTAACACATGATGAGCGTCCAATTAAAGATATAATTGAATAATGCGTATCGCACACATTGCAGACAACCACGGATACTTCCCCGACTTTCCTGGAGAGTTTGATTTTGTAGTTCATTCAGGAGATTTGTATCCTTATAGTAATAATGGTAGGGATATAAACAAGAATCGCACCAAGAAACAAAGAGAAATAGAGTTTCAAAGGGACTGGATTATAAAAAGGATCGATACAATTAACGATTGGTTACGTAGAAAACCGTTGTTATATTGTGCTGGCAACCATGACTTTTTTAATCCATGTGAGTTATTAAATAAAAAGGGGATAGACGCCACGGATTTAACAAATAAAAATATAGACTATGCTGGTTATAAGTGGTATGGATTTCCTTATGTTAATTACTTAAAAGGTGAGTGGAATTGGGAGTTAGATCAGGGTGAATTGTGGCAACAGACACAATGGTTAATGGATAAGATGGGCAGTAATACGGAGATATTAGTGGCTCATAACCCTATGTATGGTGTGTTAGATGGTGTAGATGGGATACACATTGGAAATACTTTTCTTCAAAACGCCATTACATATCGCAAGACCTCAATTCGTTTATTATTATCGGGACACATTCATGAAAGCCCTGGGTTTGTGTGGCTGGAAAAGATGAATTTAGCTGTAAGTAATGCGGCTGGAACCTCTCGAATTATTAAAAAGATTAGAGGTAAGTGGCAAGAATCTTGACAAACTTTTACCCATGCTGTATTGTGTATGGGTTGGAGACGATGGCACACCCTAGGTAACCCATGAGCGATAAACGGAAAGAATTAGCTGAACTAGAGAAGTTTTTGGGCAACTCTGAGCGATGGCCTGCTCTCCGTTATTGCCTTGCCATAGACCACGAGGATGGCGTGGACACTGACCAACTATGGCGCGACCTGCTACGGGTGCATCCCGAAGAATGCAAGAGTGATGTGGTGCTGCCCGTGGACCTAGCGCGGCTAGAGCTACTTACCCTTCTTCGAGAGCCTAAGTAATGTTAAAATATTTTAACGCAATAGTTACGGTGTTAAGTGTATTATATGTTGTGCCTGGCACGATAGTGTTATTAATGATTGGAAATCTGGATTTTATGTTGGTACATATAGTTGTTGTATATCTGTGTAGAATTCGGTTAGGACGATGGGCAGAACGTCATGAACGTAGATTGGGAAATTAGAATACCAGGGCGGTTTGGTCCATTTCTGTCGGTTTTGTGTGCTGCCGCAATTGGAATAGGTATGAGTCTGCCAATAGTGATTGTATTTTGGCTGGTTCTTTCCAGTATTAAATAGAAAGTAAGCAACTTGTAAAATGAAAACAACGGAACAAGTAGTAGATACTAAAGAAGGAATTCGTAAGTATCTAGACGACGGTTTATTTGGTCTGCACAGGCTGGGCGAAGATCGTGCTAATTTATATAGTCAGTCGAATAAGCCCTTAAAAAAGTGGATAGTGGCGGGGAGATTTGAACTTAGTACAAATGGTAGCATCCAAACATTGATGGAGATAAATAAAAAACGAGTTATTGACGTATCAGAAGCTGGTGATGTGCTGAGTAATGAGAAATTCTGGGTAGCTCTGAATACAAAAATGGGACAAGATGCTGGCGTAGCCATCTATGAAAATTCAAAACCTCCTCCTGCAACCGTTATGTGTCCGGAATGCAAGAAGGGATGGACATTAAAGAATGCTCACGACTTCCATTGCACATCAGATACAACAATAATTAATGCTAGTGATTTTGTTGGCAAAACGTTAAAGTACTTTTCCGAACATGTGAAACTTCGTACTGATGCTTTGTATCGTATAACATATGAGCGCGGTGTACAAAACGATAAACATATTGATCGTACTCCTCATAAAAAATATCCAACACTTGAAGTTAATCATGGTGGTTTTATAGATCGTTCGGATGATTATATATTAGAATCAGGAGACAGTGGCTACTTCTGGAGATTTAAGTACTACCATTCGCGGTGTTGGGAAACACACCTGGACAGGTGTCACGAGAAATTCTTCGAAATAGTATTTAAGGATGCTGGATTTGAGTCGTTTGAGATGCGCAAAATAACGAATGAATACTGTACCTGCGACATATGCGGACCTTGGTTTGAAGTATCAGTTTTAGGTTTTGGGTCGGTTAAAATAGGATGGCGCAAACGTGTCATTAATATCGATTGGTTTGGAACAGGTAGAAACTTTCTCAATTTGTTTGAAAAAGAGGACGTTACCAAGTGGGATAAAGGAATCCACGCTTGGACTAAAGATGATGCCATTAAATATTTGTCGAAAATAAGGAAGTTTCATGATGAAGACTCTAGACAAGTTTAGTATTAATACTGTGCTTCTGGTTTTTCTTAGGCTGGGAATTTCCATTGTATTTATGATACTAGCATTCAGTAAACTGTCACCGCTTGTGGCTGCCTCTATGTTATTTGGGTGGTGGACGTTAGATGGTATATTAGGGATTGAAAGACTTCACGGGTGGTTTAAATGTGGACCACCGGAGTTGCTAGGCGCAGATGAAGAACAATATAATATTATGCTAAATTTAATAAGTTTGTCGTTACTTGAGTTAATAAAAGAAACATTTTGGGCTTGGTGTTTAATTTTTGCTGTATATTTATTGGCGGCATGGTGGGGTGGAATTCCGTTGCTATATGCCATGCTTTCGTTTATACTGGCGGGACTGCTGTTAAATGTTTACTCCCACGCAAGGTTCCGTTCATTGCGCGAAGAAAAAGGAAAAGAAAATGAAACTACCTGAATGTAATGTGAGATATGGTTACTTTGAAGTTGCTACTAACCAAGGTACTGGTTATATTTGTGTAGCATTAAAGCGCCCAGACCGGGGTAACACCCGGCATGAGGCGGCATTTTCTTACTGCTCTCCGAAGGAAAAGGTTTTTTCAAAGAAGTTAGCTCGCAGTATTGCGTCAGCACGTTTAGACAGAGGTAAAAAGGTAGTGTTTGAGCATGATGGTGGGATTAAGGGTGCGTTTGTGAAGGCTCTTGGAGCTACTCATGATCCGAATCTGCGGTCGACTCCTAATATGATTCCGCCAGGCTGGGTTAAAAAGAATATGTCCCGATGGCATATGACCTTCGGTCTTCGAGGTAGCACAACTCGCCCCCGGGTTTGTTGGAAACGTGACAATCTTCAGGTAGGATATTTGCGGGTGGGAGAAAAAACCATTGTAGTATAACAGTTTGGGTCGACGGTAGCTGAAAGGTGATCATGATGACGCTACTGGAACTAATTGAGGCATATGCTAACCAGCGGCATACCGGATCGCACCGCGAATCGGAGAAATATTTGGAGCAGATCAAAACCGCTTTAAATACGGTTGGTGTTCTATGCAACGAGGCACAATCTTACGTTGACATAGGTTGGGATCATTCGGATGAATCAACGGATTTAATAACAGCAATCAAAACTGTGCGGAGGTTGATGTGAAAAAATTTTATTACTACTGGTTTTTCAACAAACAAAATGATGACTGGTGGTGTACTATAACTCCTAAAGAATACTTCGATACCGAAGGGCATTTAGATGATCGTAGGGGTATCCTTGATAATGCTACAACAAATAGATTTGGGTTATGTGAGGTTATGGAAAGTGAATTTCAAATGCATCCGGATACAAAATTAACTTTGGATGAAATAAAAAACTTATGGAAGAAGATACGAACTTTATTAATGATATAACATTCTCAGACTTTATTAAAGAGTGTAATGAGGATGAGGATGAGGATGAGGATGAGGATGAGGATGAGGACTATTGAAGCGAACGCTTCTTTCTCTGGACACAAACGAAGCGAACGCTTTTTATTACGTAGCAATGTGAGAAATGGCGAGGCAGACCTATCAAAAGAGCAGCTGGACGAGCTGCGGTGCGACTTAGAAACACTGGACTTAGCGGCATGGTATCCACCGCGGTTTGGTGACACACCGCACTTACGAGGAGGCCGTGAGCCGCTGGTTCTATGAGGCGATGCAGCAGCCGCGCTATTGCAAAGTGGTGCGGGCTTGTGTTTATCACATTCCGGACGAAAACGAGTGAAAAAATTAACTACGCGAATGGAGGCTTGTACGTTATGCGGCAAGCGCTAGCGTTCCTGCTGTAACGGAACGAGGGTACCAAGTAAGTGTATGAATGACCAAATAGAAATGTTTTGGAAGTGCTCGGCTTGCAGTACCATTAACGGTGGTTTAAGTAAAAGGTGCGGCGAGCGGGTTGTTAAGGGCGGTAAGGTTGTCCTTTCTTCGGGCGAAGGTTGTGGGAATGCGTGCGCGCCCTCGGCCTCGGCTCGGGGGTCGCGTAGGTGTGTCGAGTGGGACTCCGGAAATCGGTTCGTTCTCGCGAACAGTGCCGACTCCGGCTCCGCTCGGGCCCCAGGTACTTGCTTGGGCGAACCACGCACAGACCTAGATCACCAGAACTGGTTTATGCCCGAGGACATTTCCAAGTACGCCAACCTCACTGAAGCCGTACATATTGCTCAGGCTAGGGAAGGAGGCGATTGGATGTGTGCTTATTGCGGCTCTACCCAGCGTAACTCTAAGGGCGAATGTGCCGTGTGTGGTGGAGATCGGGAATTCTCCCATCAAAAACAGATTAACTCTTCAATCCCTCCAACCTACCGAGAAGAACCATCTGCCCCTTTTAAAAAGCGCAAGATTACTTTAGCTGCTATTGGTATTGGGATTACGGTTCTCGTAACTAGTATTCTCATTTCTAGTATTCTCATTTGGATATTTACCCCACGGTATGTGGAGGCTCAGGTTCAGTCTACGGCTTGGACGGGCGTTATTCAGGTCGAGCGATACAAACGCATCCGTGATGAGGGTTGGGATACCCCTGGAGATGCTGAGGAAATTCGAGACGAAGGACGCAGAGTTCACCATCATGATAGTGTCAAAGTTGGTTCCCACCAAGAGTCCTACAACGAGAGTGTAGCGTGCGGTCAGGACTGTCGTTCGGTGAGCATTCCTAGGGTTTGTACGTCTAACAATAACGGAACGGCCAATTGTACGGGTGGTGGGACAAGACAAGAATGCACCACCAAGTATTGTAACGAGACTAGGTATAGGACCGTTGACGATTACGAAGACGTGCCTCGATATCGGACGTGGTATTCGTGGCACGCTTGGAGGTGGCGTCACCAACGGAATGTGCATTCGGGTGGCTCGGATCTTCGTCCATACCCACCTGACAAAAACCAGATCAGACTGAATGCTGGATGTACTGGGCGAGAAAAAGAGAAGCAGAGCCTAGTTAAATACACTTTTAGATGCACATTCCGTGATGAAAAAAGTAAAGTTCGGACCTACGATCCTTCCACGGAAAGTGAATATCAACAATGCACACAAGGTCGTTCGGCAAAACTTAAATTAGTAGTTGGTACTGTTAGCGTGGAGAAATGGCGATGAAAAATTACAGATATTATTTAGTTGATGATGCAGCGATCGGAACTAAGTTAATTCAGGTTCCAAAGCGCATAGATAAAAAAATAGTACAACACGCTATGCAGTGTTGTTTCAGTCATTGTAATGCTGAAATAGAATCGCTTAAACTAATAGATCACAACACATACGCTGCCGCTGGAGGTTTTAACCGAGACTCTATTCTAGCAAATTTCGAGGACTGTTTTGTTCCAACTTATTTTTTACACGATCACCACCAGCGTGATTTAAAAAAAATAGGCTTTAATGATATTGATACAAACCTTTTATCCGTGTGTAATGAAAAGTTCATGCGCCAACTTTTAAACTTATGGAAAAACAGAAAAGATCCTACGTTTCGTGACTGTATGAAACCTTCACATGAGCGTCTTGTTCTATCGCACTTGAAAACAAACTATAAAGAACTTCTAAAACAAGCCTATATAAAGGATATAATCAAGTGAAAATTCAATTTTCTAATAGTTCTAAACGACTAATAACCGCCCTAGCACGGCACGGATTGTTTGGTGACACGTCGGAAGAGGTGGTGCGCCGGCTGGTAGAAGAGAAGTTGCGAGAGATTGTGCTACAGGGATGGATGGGTGTACCGGGAGAGCCAAGTGGGGAAACACAACCTTTGGTCACTTTAGATCAAAAATTTCGTTGACATACTGTTTTGTTATGTTATACTCTCTTCATGTGGAGTCAGACCGTATCTTTAATAACCCTGCCAGACTTAGCAGAACTGGTAGAAAGATATGGTGTTTTTGACGGACCGATGCCTCCATTCGTTCTCGTAGGTACTCTGGAACTAAAGTCCAAAAAGTACCTTACGGGTGTTCTGTGTTTTGTGGGTAACGAGTTTCACGCACATCTTCTAGCGAAAAAGATGGAAAAATATGGGACGGTTCAGATTGAGCGGACCGATACTCACCCTGACGGGGCTACTTTCTCGATTGATGCGATAAAAGATTTTGATAGAATGTTTGGACGCATTCATCAAATAAAAGGAGAAACTGGAAAATGAAACTAAACGATAAACAAATGGATGTCATTCGTGATTTGTTCGAAAACAGCGAAGAGTTTCGTAACACGGTTGCCCAGCACGTTAACAAGCGTGTGGAAGAGGCGCAGAAGCTGTCTAAACTGTTTGGAGAGCCGGCGGCAGCTCCCGCCGCACCAAAGCAGCGAAAGCGTCGGAAGTCCAAGAAGGGACAGGCAAGTCATCCGTCTGCTATTCTTGAAGCTCTCGGTTCTAATAGCATGACGCGCAGTGAAATTGCTTCTGCCTTAGAGAAGAATGGTCATGATATTGAAGAGAAAACCCTGAACACTACGCTCTATAACATGAAAAAGAGCCTTGCAAAAGGTAAAACTGGGTTGAAAGTGGAAGGCGATCGTGGCAGCATGAAGTATACTGCCGTTATGAAAAGCTAAACCATTTCATGTCCAGACATTTCGAGAACATATGGGTGGAGGCTGAGAAGTTTTCAGATGGTGATGCGGCTTCCACTCTCTCGAAAATAAAAGAAGAGCTAGACCATCTGAACGAAGATAGCTCAGGGGATCAGTGCGCTGAATCCCTTGGGCTAATCTTATTTTTATTGGCTAACATTTCCAAAAAGTTCAACATCAATGTTGCTGCGGCTTTGCAACAAGCTATAAATGATTCTAAGATAGACACGATGGAATAAATATTAAAGCATATAGATGGTGTTTGACAATATCAACTGGATAGTATATGATTCTAAGCATGAAGAAAACACTAATAATTGGTACGTTGTTTGGGATGTTTATATTTCCTAAAACGATATCATCATGTGCTGACATTATCAGTCCACGAGAACAGCCAAGATATACTGATATTAGCCGACAATGGGATCCGCCCGGCAGCAATCGTGTAGATAATATTATATCTGAAGGTCTAGCCAACCTTCCTCAACCACTACTTCCTCGCGCAAAAGTAAAGAATCATCGCTATCCTATGCCGCACGAATTGCTTAAGCCAGAAATTAAACTGACCGGAGCATGTAAAAATGTGGTAATTAAAGAGTGGCGAGGTACCGAGGTTTCTAAAAGTTCTATTAAGATTATAGATGATAGTTGTAATCGTGCTTTTAAAGAGTTCTTTCCTTTTGTGAAAGAGCGAGGTTTTGTTGTTAAAACAAAAAAGCTTCCTCTTTATGTTTCATTGCTGCCCTGGCTAGAAGGTGGTTCAGCCTACCGCGCTCTTAATGATACCGATTATAGATTTTATAATCGGGAAAAGTTTTGTGACGAAAATGGTAGACCTTGCGGTCCCAATGAAGATCCTTTGCCGCTAATGGGGTTCGCAGATAGAGGTAATTATTGGATTTTCATAATGAATGATGTGCAACTAGACAACTCAACACTTCCATCGTTTGCATCTGTTTGGTCACATGAACTGTTCCATATGTGGAGTTATCACTACGGGGTTGTTGCTCAACATCCGGGTGACTATGCACAACAGGTTGCTTGCGATGAGAAATTAGTACGGGAATTTACGACACACCTGGGCTTTCCAGATATTTAGGCATAATTAGCTATCAAAATGTATGAATTACATTAACGATATCTGTAAATTAGCGGATAGGTATGAACGGTTGACTAAAAAAGCAGCCGAAGAAGAGACGGTTGTGGGTGTTCCTTCTCCTGCTTGGCGCCCTTCTCCGTTTGGAAAAACAACCCCAAGCTTTGATAAGACGTTACAATCAAATGCACCTGACTCTAATTTAAAAATTCAGAATATTCCTGGGTATGAAGATTTTGTTCAGGCAATAGATTTTCTTCGAGCAGCTTATGGTTATTTGGGGCGTGGCAATGTGGAGCTGGCTAGACCTTTAGTACTTCAATCGTCTAGACATATTAATATGGGTATGAAAGAAGTATTTAAAGCTACTCCGGAGAAAGAGTTGGCTGACGATGTTGGATACTCTACCCGATAGCTTGCTTGAGTAAGTAAACGGACGTCTCGGCGGTGCTGCACTGAGCCATAATTAAATCGTCTAAACCTAGTGTCATATCGTTGCTGGCTTTGATGGCATCGTAAGTTTCTTTACCTACAGTAATAAATGCTTGCTCAATAGCCAACGAGTTTGAAAGGTGATCTTCAGAAGAATATTTGGCAATTAATTTTTTCATTGTGACTATCTGCTGACTATCATCCAGAGAATCGTTACCAAATAATCCAATAGTTTTCTCTGCCGCTGCATCCACTCTTTCTTGTACGGAATCATAGAGTCTATTTAATAATAAATGGTTCCCATAAAACTGTGGAGATTTACATTTCCAATGTCCTGACTGATGGATTATATAGGCTGCGCGTAAATAAGCTATATAGTTGTTCATCAATTTTCCAGAACCCCGACGATTGGCAGTCTTTTTTAATTCAGTGTATTGATCTAAAATTGTCATTTAAACTCCTTTCTATATACCTTATAATTAATAGCGCTTGACAGCAGCAACGCTACCGTGCTAAAAAGCAATGTAAAAATGAGACCCAAGCAAAAAGATAGGCGAAGATCTGCTGCCCGGCAGTTTATTTCTGTACCAGAGGGAGTGTCTATTGCTGTAATGGGAGATGTCCATGAGCACGAGGAACAATTTCGTGCCATGCTGGAAGAGATTCGCCCCCGAGACAATATGTGGATAGTTTCTTTGGGAGATATTTACGATAAAGGTTTTGGAAAGAAATCGGCAGAGAGAATTACGGACGAGCTTATTCAGCTTCAAAATAAAAGTATTTGTTATGCGGTTCGTGGTAATCATGAAGTAAAACTTATTCGTAAAGTTAGACATACTCCAAAGCAAACTCCACAATTAAAATGGTGGTCTGAACAACCGCTAGTTTTAACATTTAATTTCCATACCCGAAACACTATCACTATACTGCACGCTGGCGTTACTCCATTGATGACCGAAGGTGATTTTGGTCATGGGGTGGAAGTGGTGTATGTTCGTGATGTAGACGATGAAGGACAAATGATTCCTTTGGTGTGGAAAAATATTAATGGTGTTCAAACCCTGGTTAAATCCAAAGAGGGTGGAAAGAATTGGCATGAAATTTATGATGGTAGATTTGGATATATTGTAGCTGGACATGCCGCTCAGAAAGATGGTGAGGCTAAATTTTATAATTACTCCTGTAATTTAGATTCAGGAATATATGATTCAGGAATACTCACTACTCAAATATTTAATGACGAGGGTAAGGGGAACAGACTGGTTACAGTAAAGGGTACGCCTTTTAAACCAGAATTAAATGTAGACTATTGATATTATATATAATATATTTTTTTAGACTTTCTGGCTGGAGAATTACCAAGTATAGAGGAAGTTTTAAAGAAAATAGACAACCGATACTCTGAAGCGATAATAAAAGATATAATTTTGTGAGGGTGAAATGCTACTCAATCAAGCTCAATATAAAGAGAATACAAGAATTTTAAATGCATTAGCTGATGAAATTCAGGATTTAATCGACAGAACCAAAGAAACTTGGGCACAAAAAGACGATTCCGAGAAGGATAGTTTACAGCGCGGTATCTATTTGGGAAAATTAGGATCCCTTACCACTTGTCTACAATTATTTAGAAATAAAGCTGATGGGGCTTATAAAATGGAGATGGAAGCTGCCGATATTAAGATACTAGACTACGTAAACCAAATAGAAAACCAAATCCTAGCGCTCAAAAAAATAGCCGACCAAATCGAACAGACAGCTCCCAATTCGGGAGCAGATTTGATTCTAGATCAAATAACATTATTGGAATGTGTACCAAAAGATGTTAAATTAATTCTCCGACAAACCGGAACAAAAATACCGTAACCATTTGTCGAGGTGGGCTTGGTGATACAAATAGCCGATTTCACATATAATACAGTTATATAGTACAGTGTTTAGAATATATACTGTAGTTAACTGTAGCTAAATTTACGTTAGTAAATTTATAGCCGTTTTTGGTGCTGTGCAAATGTTCAGAGAACAAGGACCAGAGTTACTACCAGATATCGAGGAATACCTTGAATCTGTTGATGAAAACGCTCCAGTCAGCCCGAAAGGGCTGGATGAATTAATTTATAAAGTTCGAGCATCTACTGGTTTAAGCAAAGATACGTGCTCTATTCTTATTACTCTTTTCTTTCAAGAAATACGTAATCAAATGTTAAGAGGAAATATTATTTCTTTAAAAGGATTTGGAAAGTTTCTAATAGCAAAACGTTCTAAAAAAATCTTCCCAAAATTTAAACCTTCTAAATGGTTGAAGAATAAATTAAATGGAAATTAAAGACGAAGATATTGCCAATGCTTCTTTAGGCGTATTAATTAATTATGTAGTAGCATATAAATTGCTGAAATATAACAAACCTCTGGCTATTAAATGTATGGCAGAACTAGATCGTCGTAGACAATCAGGTGAAGAAATAAATTATGAAGACATTATAGAGAACAAATTAAAAGAATGGAAAGCAAAAGTTCCTAAAGTTATTCCCTTGAAGTCTCCAACAGATCTTGTTAAACTATTCACCAATGACTGAACTACTCGTACAGAAATACTTAACGGTCTGGAAAGACTCTGGAAGAATTATACCAAGAACATGGTGTAAAATCTCTGGTATGTAACGGCAAGATCGGTTTGAATTATGACATGATCGAAGCTAAGAATTCCGATCCTATCGCTTGCGAATGCCGCGGATTAATTCTACATGAAGGGGATTATAATATTATTGCTTGTCCTATGTTTCGATTCTTTAATATGGAACAAGAGGAAGTTGCTAAAATAAATTGGAACCAAGCAGCTTATGAGGAGAAGATCGATGGATCATGTGTAATTTGTTATCATTTTAATAACAAATGGATGTGTGGAACTCGGGGACGACCTGAAGCTGACGGTACAATTGACGATGGGGACCTGAAATTTTCTGATTTGGTTGATGCTGCGGTTCAGGAGATGGGGATTGGGAAGTCGATACAAGAGATTTGATGGATCGGGTCAGTCAAGCCGATCCATTAGTGAGCGCTCGTGAGAGGACTTTTATATTCGAGTTGACCTCCCCGGCGAACCGTATCGTCTGCAAGTACGAAACGATTAAATTGACGCTCCTAGCGGTTCGCAATAATAAGACTTTAAAAGAAGAGCCGCCGGAGCTGTGGGTTTTCCACGATAAAGCCATAACCACCCCCAAATTATACTCATTCAACAATGTTAACCACATGATCCAGGTGATTCGCGATTGGAACCCTGAAGAACATGAGGGTATTGTTGTAAAAGATAATAACTTTAATAGAATTAAAGTAAAAAATCCCTCATATGTGGCTTTTAATCATATGAGGGATTCCTTATCAACATCTTTACGAGGATGTATAGAAGTAATTTTACTTGGCAAGGACGATGATGTAATTCCGATGATGCCAGATATGATTGCCAAGAGAATTATTACTTTAAAACCTCTTGTTAGAGAAGTATTAAAGCAAACCGAGCAGGACTATGCGGAGCTAAAGGACATTGAGGACATAAAGACCTATGCGTTAGCAGCTAAAGAGAAGCTTTGGCCGGCGGCTTTGTTCGCTTTGAAGCGGGGCAAAACTTCTGACTTAAAAACGCTTTCTTTAGGCAACGATCGTGGGGCTGGTTCAAAAATTCCTTCCAACGCAGCGAACACTATGCTAGAGTTGTGCCGCCGAGTGGGTTCTGACGTGGTTGAACAGTTAAAAGTTTCGGTTAACCATAGTGAATAATGGTTAATGTTGCTCCACAATTAATACAAACGAAGAAGTATCTTCTAAAGATACGCACTCATGTTATTTCTGATTTTAAAAAAGAGCGTATATTTAAAAATAATTTAAAAAATCCTAAACATCGTATTTATATTCCTGATTTTACAATTGATCGTAATGGAAATTGTTTAGCTGGTCAACAACCAGGAGATCCTACGATTACAATTAGCGAGGTTGTAGGTTTATGTACCAAAGTTATTAAAGAATGTGCTGATTCTTCTTACAATTTAAACCCGAGAGATGTGGTATTATTAGAATTAGTTTTAGAATCTCATGATGGTGATCGTGTGACTAGAGTTGGTATGTGCAGCACGCCCGATAACGTACCTTTGTTTAACAACACCAATACGTTCTCAAGACACTAAACTAAAAAGCAAGCTCTAATGGAAATAGAACGTAAATTTAAACTAGAGCACATGCCACCTAAACATGTTTTAAGTAAAGGTCAACGTATTATCAATGGGTAAACAATGTCTGATCATATTATTTTAAACGAATTTTACAATCAATTAGGACCCGTAAATTTATTAGCGGTAAGATCTCACCAGTGGTTTTTTAAACACCATAGTTTTAACTGGGTAAAAGAAGTTCGTTTGTATTCGTTTGTTTGCATGGACTGTTCAGCAACGCTAACATTAAATACATTAGCGAACATCGAGTACACTAACATTCAGCGGTTTACTAACCAAGGATCGGTTTTTTTAAACTGTAAAGAGTTTGATGTGGCAGAGATAATCTGTAATGAGGTTTGATAAATGACTACGATTGCTCAAGCGAAAGAACGTATCCTCACGAAGTGGGATTGGGAAAATTCTGATACTAGTTATCCGGTAATACTTTGGGGTCCACCGGGACTCGGGAAATGTATCGTAGGAAACACGTTAGTATTTTCAAACCAGGGTTTGAAGCGTATAGATTCTTTTAAAAAAGATAATATGGTAGATGAAAGTTATGCAACATTATCAAACGTTTCAGTTTTAAATAATAATTCTGAAATAGTAAAAGCGTCTCATTTATATTTTGATGGAATAAAAAAGACATATAAAATTATTACCAACCATGGTTTTGAAATTGAAGGAACTGGAAAACACAAAGTAATTGTTTTTAATAATCATGGTCCTCAATGGAAAAGATTAGATGAAATTTCTGAAGATGATTATATTGCTATAATTAGAGATCCTAATCTTTTACCTGCTGGAAAGACGCCATTAAATCTTGATTTATCGTATCTTTTAGGTTATTTTTGTGGAGACGGATCGTTTAATATACAAAATAATAAAAAGGTAGGTTTTAAAATAACTGTTGGTAAAATGGATATTGATGAATTTTTAACAAACGAATTATCTAGTTTTGGTACAACCCCAACTGTATACAGGGATAAAAAAAGAGGAGCTTATACTGTTAATTTTTCTACAACTTATTTAAATTATTTTTCGCAATGTGGTAGTGGAGCTATTAATAAAGTTGTTCCAGAATGTGTGTTGTCTGGTAATAAAAATGTTTGGAAAATGTTTTTATCTGGTTTGTTTGACTCTGATGGTTCTTCATCTTATAAACATGGGTATATAGAAATAACATCTAAAAGTGTAGAATTAATACGTACAGTACAAATAATGCTTACAGCATTTGGAATTATTGCTGTAAGAAAGAAAAAGCAGGTAAAATATAAGGGAGAATATAGAACATATCATAAACTTGATATTATGGGTGTCGAAGCTAGAAAGTTTTATAATAGAATAGGTTTTTCCTATCAAAGAAAACAAAACAATAGTGCTTTACTAAAAAATAATCACAACTCAAATATAGATACTATACCGGTGTCTGAGTCTTTCTGGAAAGAAATACGCGTATCTGCTGGACGATTATCACGTTTAATACATAAAAAGTTGTATAATTATAAAATAAGAGGGCAGAAACCAACAGCAAATAAACTTCTAAACCTAATGTCATTGGTGTATGATGTGGATGGTTATGCTCCACAACATGTAATGGATAATTGTAATGATGTTTATTTTTGGGATAAAATTAATTCAATTTCTAACAGTTTAGAAGAGGTATATGATCTTGTTGTACCAGAAGGTAAAAGTTTTGCAGCTAATGGTGTAATGAATCATAACACTGAAATGGTTGTTTCTTTAGTATGTGAAAGAATGATTGCAGAATTAAAGCTGCAATATTATGAACAAGTTAAACAAATTGCTGACAAAGAAAGCGAAGAATACCAAAAGCTTACTGCTGAACTAGAAAGAAAATTAAAACTACTTAATTTTGATTTTGTTAGTCATGAACTATTAGAATTTATTGCCCCACATTGTTTAGTTTTACGCTTAGCAGAACGTCCTATAGAACAGTTACAAGGGGTTGTGGTTCCTTCCATGTCAGAGAAGGACAATTTTGCTCGATTTGTTATGCCTGAAAACCTTGTTAGGATTAAAGAAACCAAATGGGGTATTGTATTTTTAGACGAGCTTGATAAAGCATCAGATTCTAAGTTTGGTGCTGCTACTCACATTCTAGAAAACAAAGTTATTGGCGATCTTCAACTTGGTAAAGGCTGGTATGTAATGGCAGCAGCCAACCGGGAAGAGGATTCTCATTTATCAAACCCAATTCCTCCAGAACTTCGCAATCGTTGCGCCAACATTGAAGTTGAAAGCGATCTTAACACATGGATCAAATGGGCAGTAAAACATAATGTTCGTAAAGATATTATTTTGTTTCATAAGTTTAAGAATGGAGAGTGGTTGTCTAATTATGATCTGGAACAAACATATGCGTTCCCTACTCCGCGCTCTTGGGTTATGGCGAGTCGAACAATAGATCGTTTACAAAAGAAACTGAATCCTAACCCGGACGATCTTAAAGCGATGGAGAAATTTAATGATTTAGTTCGGTATGAACTAATGGATTTCGTAGGCAAGCAAGCTCAGTCAGAATTTTTTCAATACAGAGAGTTGTATTTAAAGTTTAACGTAGTAGAAATATTAGATGGACGCAAACGTATAGCTACTCGTGATAATTGTTCTAACGAGACTACACTAATTAGCGATCAATGTATTGCTGCATTTGCAATGGCAGATCAGGTGACGCCTGATATGCTGGGCAAAAAAGGTGATGAACAGCAGGCGTTTAAGTTCCAAGCGAACAAAACCAGAATGACTAATTTAACTAGATTTATTGGGGATTTGTTGCCTGAGATTCGTACTATCTATTTGCAACAGATTCATACTACACGGATTATGAATATCATTGCTGACTCTGGGATGGCTGATGATATTATGGAAGATATAGTTGAGTATATTGCAGCGGCGTAGGTAATAAAATGACCTGGGTAAATGGTAAACATTGTGGGGGAATTATTTACTCCGGAGAGTTTTCTTATCTGAAAGCCCAAGATCGTATAAAAGAAATTATTAGTATTCTAGAAAACAAATTGGGACATAAAATGGAGGGATTAAAAAATATTTTTGAAAATTCACACTGGGATATGCATTGCGTTCGATGCGATTATTATTATAGAGTAATAATTAATTCTAAAGGACAAGGGGAGGCTTGGATTAAACTGATGGAGAACGGGCGTGCTGTAGAAAAAGCGTGCTGGTCCGAATGGACTAATCGTCCCTATCTTCCAATGGAAGGAAATTGTAACGAAATGGCAATACGGGAGGTGCTGGAATAGCGAATTTATTGTATATGATTAATGAGTTCAGATTGGACGCCGCAAAAACTTCCCCATAAGTTTTATTCAGATGTAATGCTACCAATGCCAAAAGTAGTAGGATGGACACGAAATATTAAGTTTATAATTAGTTGGCTTGATGCGTATGTAGAAGCAGCAGATTTAGGAATAAATAGTTTCAATCCACAGTGAAAGGTAAGTACATGGGATATATAGAGAACCCTAAAACAAAGGGTAGTGGAGTTGTGTGTGCTATTCCGCAGACTGGAGTCTGTCCTGTAGGCTGTCATGATTGTTTCTTTCAATCTGGGCGTTCTTATCTAGAACCTTTAGACGAAAACCTTCCTAATCTCCCGCCAATTAGTATTACCAGAGGTAAAATAGTAAGGTTCAATGACGGAAACGACAGCAATGTTCAACGTGAAGAAGTAGAAAAGGTTGCTGCTCGATATGATGCAGTGTTTTTCAACACTTCTATGCCTAAAAAGCTTGCTGAGTTCATGAAACCGGTTGTATTAACAGTAAATCCTGGTAAGATTACGGACACCCGGGCTCATTTAGTTGATCCTTGTCCATCAAACCTTATGTTCGTTAGAGTAAGAACTAATACCTGGAACTTAGAACTAGTGGATAGTGTAATTGAACATTATACTGAACGCAAAGTGCCCGTAGTATTAACCATGATGGCGTATTATGGAGAGACCATTCCTAGTGGGCACCAAGAAAATTATACTTTCCGTAAGCGTACAACGAATTCATACTGGGTAATTACTCCGCACGCATGGGATAATATTGTAGCGCGATATAAATCGGATTCTTTAGTATATATATGTGGTAAGGACGCTAATACTCATGGTTGTAAATACTGTGGCAATTGTTTGCGTGAGTATTTTTCTACAGTAGAGCGGTGTAATGGCGGAAATATACCCTTTTGAATTAAGAAACTTAGAAGAGCATTCATTTATAGGGGGAAAAGACACTTCACTACCGTATATATATTGTATCAAATGTGGGCTTGCAGCTATAAAGGTTCGCCAAAAGGATGGCACATTTAAATTATGGACAAGTAGCAATTTAACTTGTATTGAAAGACAGGTAAAGGATATAATAGAATGAGTTGGTGGAGGCGGTTTAAGTGTCGTATTGGAGAGCACGTTCCAATCAAAAACGATTACAAAGAAATGCGGTATACAAAGTGTGACTGCTGTGGTAGCCTAGACGGTCCGGTAAAATGGATTCGCGGTTATTCTCATTGTAAACATTGTGGAGAGCAATTTGGTTGGTGGGTTTGGGGAGGACCATGTGCTTAAATTTAAAAAGGTAATTAATACTATTTTAAATAATAAGCCTTTAGAACTCAACGAAGAGATTGAAGTTAAATGGCCGGATGGAACCACTACTCAACACGCAATAGAATCTATTAATTCTAAAGCCTGGATTGCTGTAAATCATCGTGAGCATTCAGTTAGTGTTAGTTTAGATGGACTTTTAGCGCGTAGATGTTAACATGGCATCATTAAACGGACCTATTCACAGACGTTGGGGTCATTTAAATAGCGGGAAACAATGGAAAGGTCCAGATTATGGAAAAATATTTGATCGTGAGGCGGAAATTGGACTAAATTCTTATTATATGTGTCCGAGTTGGCATGTTAATCGTTTTCCTTTTCAGGCAACCATTCAAGAGACTAGATTACTCTTTAAATGGACTTTAAAATGGTATGATAATAAAGAAATGGCAGTTGGAGCCTGTGATGTATGGGACGAATGTGAAAAAGAATTGCGTCAGGCAGCTGGTAAAGTGATGGCGGAATTCGATTGGTTTCTTACGCAACATGCTATTCGCGAGATTATAGAATGAAAAAGCTTAAACTCGTAATGAGCGATCAGAATTTTATCAACGCAATGGTACATGATGAGGATGGTGATCCAGTAGGTTATATTGGAGAAGTTTCTATACGTGCTAAACGCAAAATTTTATTCATTAGACTGGGCGGGAACAATTATAATATTTCTTCGGAAGACATGGCGGCATTTAGAGACGTAGTAAAAAGCGCTTTACAGGATTCAAGCGATCCAAATCCTTTTGTTATATTTGGTAAACAATACGAAGTTGAAGTTGGAACTGTTATATTAGATGATTATCAAGTAGATAACGCTAAGATAATAGCCAAAAGTAATGGCGAATGGTTGAGTGAAGAGGAATTAATAGTGAAGGATATCATAGAATGAGTGATAGTATTTCTGTTGGGTGTGAAGCAGAGCAGCGCATAAAAGAAGCAAGAACTAAAGGTTTAGTTATATGGTGTGCTTGGTGTGGTAAACAGGTAGAATGCCCAGGTGCGCTATTATTTTCACCACCTAACCTCTCTAATGGATAAGCAAGAAGTACAAAAGCTAACAGAAGAGACGCGAAGGGTATTTGCGTCGTTAGCTCTTATTGCACCATTTGCTTATCCTTTATTAGCGATGCCAATTCGCTTTGATAAGCGTTTATCAGCTCCTGCCGCCACTAACGGCGTCACAATAATCATCAACCCCAAAGAATGGGAAAAGAAAACCTTCAAACAGAAGATGTTTATTTCTATGCATGAGTGGTTACATATTGCGCTCATGCACTGCAAACGTTTAAGTAAAAAACGACGCATCATGTGGAATTATGGATCGGATTTTTGTAACAATGTTATGATTAAAATGGATATGAAAGATCAATTTGAGATGCCGTGCTGTCTTTTTGATCCTTCGTATCACAATAAATCTGCGGAAGAAATATATAAAGACTTAAACACAGAAGTTAAGAAGCGTCAAGATCAAGGGCTGACTCCATTTTGTCATTGTTGTCATCGTGAATTTAAAAAGGGCGATTACGCTGATGGAAGATGGAAAGATCCTGATGTAGTTAAATGTCCCGTATGTAAGCGCCCCACTGTTGACGGAAAAGAAATACCAGAACCCGAATATGTAAACAGAGAAGATGCGATTAATCAATTAATGGTAGAAGAGTTTGGTACTCCCTGGGGGAACGATTTACAAGACTTACCAGTTGACGCGGATGAGCAGAAGATTATAGATGAAGTAATGAAGGCTGCCGCTAGATGCAGGGCTAATGGAAAAATGCCAGGTAAATTGCCTTCTTATTATGAAGAGTATATTGATTCTATTAAGAAATCAAACGTTCCTTGGTATCGTATTTTATATCGCTATGCTAAAGAATCTCTCAAAGGCAATTTAGATCGTAATCCTTTTAAACCAGATCCTAAATATTTACCATTCGATATATTCGTACCTACTGAAAGAGGACGTAGAGTTAGTAAATTAGTATTAATTGTTGATACTTCTGGCTCAATGGAAACAAAAGAGTTTGAATATGCTTGTGGGCACATTCAAAAGTTTTGTACCTTAGTGGATCGTGTTACTGTAATTACCGCTGATACAACGGTACATGAAGTAGTCAGAATTAAAAACATAAAACGTGAGTTAAAAAAACAATCTTTAAAGTTTAGAGGGCGGGGAGGAACTGATATGGTGTCGGCGTTTGAGACAGCTAACAAACTTAATCCGAGTTTAATTATTCTGTATTCGGATATGTGGATAGGAGAGATTCCTCCAAAACCAAAGGCTCCGGTTATTTTTCTTGCCACATCTAACTCAGATATTATCAGCGTACCATATGGTATTCTACTTCACATGGATGATAAGGATCAATAATGGCAGACGAAATCTTGACCAGAGAACTAGTAAGACACGTATTAGGCAAAATAGGATTAGTACCTCCGCCCAATCTGGGTAAGGTAGGAATATCTACTGATGCGTTTAAACTACCAAAGACGTTAGATATAGAATATTTCAATGATACGAATGAAAAGCAAGTATCTAGTTTTCCATTATGGTGTGGTATGTGTCAGATGGGCAAGTCTAAAATGATTGCTTTGGCTACCGATCTTTTTAGCGAAGACGAAGAGTACCATGAGTTTTGCGCCGTGTTTTGCGTGGATGATTTGGCAATTCACGGGGTGAAACATATATTTTCTGATCACGAAGAAGCTCAATTTATTATTGCCAGGGACAGAGAACGCTGGTCACAGCTGGGATTATATGATAAGCTGTTGGTTACTGCCGGCATGGAACGTCTAGCTGACCTTGGCGCAACCTGGAACCCCTGCGCCGAGTACGAAATCTTGTATGCTAGGTTGATAGATTTGGTTGAAATGTGAGATAATATGCAAATATTCATTGTGTCACGTCATCCTATTCCTGAATTTGAAAAACCTGACGCTGATCTGTTGGTTGATGATATAATAGATCTGTTTCAGGATAGCAAAACGTGTGCTATAAATGATCGGCACGTAGCCTTAAGTAAAAGGCAATTAGGTGATGCTAAGTTTGTTTACAGTCTTAGTATCGAGAGAATAGAAAAATAACTTCCGAAGAGTTGAGAGGTAACTATGGGCGATTTTGTAGAAAAATATATATCAGACTGTATTGATCATGGAATTTGTTCTCCTAAAGAGATGTGTGACCATGCTTTAAACCGAATCGATGAGATTGATGAAGAGTTAATGGTGCAAAACACTTTACGCAAAGAGAAAAACCATTTACAGATGGTGTTGCGTACTTTCAATCATGAATCGTCTAAAAAACCTCGTAAGAGTCGTGTTCCTATAATTAATCCAGATGTAGCCGAGACGGATTTGGAACCATCGTATATTAATTTGTTATCTAGTATTTGTGATTTTATAAAAGCATCTAAACGATCCGTAATGCCTCGCGAGATCATGGACCGAATGCTTCGGGACAACAAAGTTGAGCATGGTAACGTAGACGACAAACAACGTTGTATTTATATGTCTATCAAATGGTTGTTGGATAAGGGTATGGTTAACCGAGACGATACTGATCGTTCTATTTCTCCGGGTAAAAATTGGAAAGATAGACCGTAGTGAGCTTGTGGGTCGGAGAAGTCTGCAAACGATGTGGACAGCCTGCCCGACCTGCGGGCGGAGCGGTTAGCGGACTGACAGGAATTGTCCGTTCTGTGCGCCGCAAATACCTGGATGACTAAGTCCAGTGGATCTATAATGGACACCGTGCCAACAAAGAGGCGGAAACTGAAGAAGCACCGGAAGGAAGAAGAACTTCGGATCCGCCTCACCCGCGAGCAAAAGAGGGTCTTTACAGAGGCGGCTAGCCGAGCGGGTCTCGATTTGAGTAGTTGGCTACGTTTTGTGGCCACTCGCGAGGTTGGAAAAGTGGGCGAAAACACATGAGAGGTGGACATTCTGTGCTCAAGTTGCCGGAGCTTGTGGGTCGCTCGAAAATTCAGCGCCCGCCAAACGTAGGAGGCTACGGAGCGAAAGGAAACCGGGGTAGTAGGAAGGCAATGCCGCGCCGTTGTACCTGGTCGCTCGGGCGAGGTGATGCCTTGGAGCTGTATCCCGACTGGCCAGCTCCGACCGTGATCGTGTCGGATGGTGCCTACGGAGTCGCCGGGTTCCCTGGGGATCCGCCTACACACGAAGGCCTGCTTGACTGGTACCGGCCCCATGTCGAGGCATGGTCGAATCACGCTCTACCTTGCACCACGCTCTGGTTCTGGGGGACCGAAGTTGGCTGGGCAACCGTGCATGCCCTGCTTGTGGCTTACCGGTGGGAGTACCGCAACTGCCACGTCTGGGACAAGGGCATCGCGCATATCGCGGGCAACGCGAACACGAAGACGCTGCGAAAGTTTCCGGTCGTTAGCGAGGTGTGCGTGCAGTATGTCCGCGACCTGAGATTTGACGTTGAGGGGAAAGCTCTGACGATGAAGGCGTGGCTTCAACACGAGTGGGAACGTGCCGGCTTGCCTCTGTACCTGACGAACGAGGCGTGCGGTGTGAAGAACGCAGCGACCCGCAAATACTTTACGCAGTGTCATCTCTGGTATTTCCCGCCGCCCGCCGCATTCGACCTATTCGTCGCGTATGCGAACAAGCACGGACGGCAAGATGGTCGGCCCTACTTCTCTCTGGATGGGAGAAGACCGCTGACTGGAAAGAAATGGGCGACCCTCAGAGCAAAGTTCCACTGCGATGTAGGCGTAACCAACGTCTGGAACGAGCCAGCGGTGCGCGGCGAGGAACGCTTTAAGAGCGAGTACCGGTGCATCCATGGAAATCAGAAGCCCATCAGGCTGCTGGATCGCAGCATCCGCGCATCGTCGGATGTTGGTGACGTCGTATGGGACCCGTTTGCCGGCCTTGGGTCGGTGGGTGTTGCCGCCCTTCGTGCCCGTAGGTGCTACGTCGGAGCCGAAATTTTGCCGAACTTTCACGCGCTGGCCTATCGTCGGCTACGTGGAGAAGCCGAAGCCTCCGGAGCACGAAGTTCCGTCGCCTGACTGGGAGCACCTGGAGCTGCGCGCCCGTGTCATAGAGGCCGTGGAGGCACTCCCGGCCTACTTCAAGCCGGAGACGTACATTGCGGGCATAAACGCCCCCGACCTCCACACGTTGAACACGGTTCTCGGGGCGACAATCGAAGATCAGACAGTGGCGACCCTGAACGCCATGCGTCCCATCTGGGACCCGGACAAGCAGTACGCTCTCTACTATTTCGTCCGACAGGCGCAAACGTTCCCAGACGTTCTACTGCGCCGAGCACCAAGCAGTGCCCCTGCTACGGGAGCCACGACTGACGATATCATCATGGGCATCGAGTTGAAGGGTTGGTACGTGCTTGCCAAGGAAGGCGTACCGACGTTCCGCTTTGCCGTCACGCCGAGCGTGTGCGCAGTTGCTGATCTGCTCGTCGTTGTGCCGTGGGCGCTGTCGTACGTGATCAGTGGCAAGCCGCTCGCGTTCGCTCCCTACATAAAGAGCGCCAGATGGGCAGCGGAAGCGAGAAACCACTGGTGGCAGTACCAGCGCGACGCAAAGACGACTCCGGACATTGTCCATCCCTACGGAGCCCCGAATCTGAAGCCCTACCCTCGCAAGGCTGATAAGATCGACGATAAACCGGCTTGTCGCAACACAGTAGGGTTTGTTGTTTCCGATGGGTTATGGTTTAAAGTAGTAGGGAATCCGAAAACGATACGATGTTTGACCTGCTTCGACGAGGAAGCTCAGGAGAAAGGCGTTCGTTATACGGGTGCGGATATTCTGGAGTTTTACTCTGTGTCTTGGAGTGACTGGAATAAAATAACATAATACCATGGAGGTATTGGTACTATTTTTATTACCGTTGCCACTTGTTCTTCTAATTATATTAGTTTTATTGATTAAAAAATATAAGAAAGAAACCCGGCTGGAAAGGTTATATCGCCATATTGGAATGTATGGTGAAGTAATTGATACAGTTGACAAGTACAACGGGGCTGTTATAATAGAGGACGGTGGCAAAGAGGTTATTATTTTTTGTCACTCGTATGGTTCTAAAATTCACGAAGGCACTACAGTGCTGATAACTGAATACGATTTTGTTGAAAAAATATTTAAGGTTGAATGTGCGCCCCGGAAAATATATAGAACGTGAAAACGTACCCCTCCATTCCTTCCACAGTGTCTCAGGGCACTCGTATAATAGCTTTCGATAAGATTGACGGGTCTAATATACGTGCAGAGTGGTCTAAAAAGCGGGGATTTTATAAGTTTGGTACGAGGAAACGCTTACTAGGAGAGGATGAACACCCTCTTGGAGAAGCTGTTGGAATTATTCGTTCTAAATATGATAAAGATTTATCAGATATATTTAAAAAATTAAGAATACAGAGTGCCATATGTTTCTTTGAGTTTTGGGGAGAGCATTCTGCTTTTGGTTTTCACTGTGATGAACCTCATGACGTAACTTTGTTTGATGTTAATTTGTTCAAGCAGGGCATTATGTTTCCAAAAGAATACTTTAAAACATTTGGGAAACTAGACATTGCATTAAAATTATACGAGGGCAATTGCAATTCTGATTTTATTAATAGTGTTCGGTTTGGTTCATTAGAAGGAATGGGATCTGAGGGTGTAGTTTGTAAAGCCCCAGGGCATCACATGCAGCCGTTAATGTTTAAAATCAAAAGGGACAGTTGGTACAACAGACTTAGAGAGCATTGTCGTGGGGATGTAAATTTGTTTAAAGAGCTGGCATGATAAGGTTGGCATGATAAACGAATTAATTTTAGCTTGTTTAATGTGTACTGATGGTGCAGAGCATGACCATAACCACGCGAATGGTGAGCTAGCAGCTTCGGTGGGAGCAGCTTATTTAACCGAAGATCGCGAGTTTGCTTTTGCATTACATTTTCATGGGCTTGTTGCTATTGATGAGGCGTGGAGTGTCGGTGTGGGATATGAGCGCCTTTTTGGTCATCACACGCATAACATGGTTGGTTTAGTGACTCAGTATAATATTATATCCACCTGGTCAGTGGCTGTTGTACCTGGCGTGGCGTTTGATGATAATTTAAAAATAGCGCCAGCGATACATATTGAAACAGCATATGGATTTAATTTAGGTCCAATCCATTTAGGACCAGCTCTAGGAACAGGTTTCGATCCACATGGTATTCATTTTATTTTAGGCGTTCACGCTGGTTTTGGATTTTAAACATAGCTTGACAGGGCTTGGATTTTTTGGTAAGGTACGGCGATGAAGAAAATTTTTGTTTTAATTCTGGCATCATTAGCTCTTTTAAGCTGTACTGAACAGCAACGCACTAGAGCGTATGGTAGAGATTCGCACCTTGTTCTTCCTAAAGGCGAGAAACTTGTTATGGTTACATGGAAGCAAGCTGACTTATGGTTTCTGACACGTCCTTTTAAAAAGAGAGACGAACCAGAAACGTATAAGTTTAAAGAGTCGTACAGCTGGGGAGTAATGGAAGGTACTATTACTATTAGAGAGCGGGCGAAATAATGCAAAACCCATTTCAAAATGTTGTAAATGATGAAGTAGAGCCAGTTGTACCTACCGATCACAAGATAATTGACGATTTCCGCGGAGAGAATGATTATCTTTCCAACTTTTACATGCGTCCATTTATTGCTGGTATCGATTTTATAAATGATGAAGGTGAGACGGGAACAGTTGCTGATACATTTCCTTCAGTAGAACATGCTTTTCAAGCATCTAAAACTTTAGATCGTGATGTTCAAAAGGTTATTCGCGATGCTGGTAAACCCAGCAAAGCTAAGAAGCTAGGTCGTAAGGTAAAGCTTCGTTCGGATTGGGAAGAAGTTAAAGTAGATATAATGGAGCGTTTAGTGTTGGCAAAGTTTAGCCAGAACCCCGATTTTAAATTGCGTTTGTTATCTACTGGTGACGCGGAATTAATAGAAGGCAATACTTGGCAGGATACATTTTGGGGCGTTACTCAGCAGGGTGTTGGCGAGAATCACCTTGGAAAGATTTTAATGAGGGTTCGTCAAAGTTCTATTGATGTAGACGGATCTTTTGAAGATGTATTCAAGAAATTCTTAACCGAGCACCACTTAGATTTTTTGTGGGGCAACATTAAGTTCGAATGGGAGTAACACATGGGAAAGAAACGTCAGGCAGAAGCTAGAACCGCAGTGGTTGATAAAGAGCCGGGCAGTTATCAAAAAGTTTTGTCCGAAATAAAAAAGATATCTGGTTTTAATGCGGCGCTTCCAATTCGTGCCAAGTGTGCAGGACACGCTGTTGAGTATGAGTTCCTTGTAGCGGATGATATTAAACATTGCGAAGCGGAACTAATGAATATGAGATTAGAGGCGGAAGGTTTTGGAAGGCGCTAGATGACAAAACAGGAAGTAAATTCTCATGAAAATTAAATCAATTACAAGTTTTATTCGTGCTGCAATTGATGATTTTGGAGATCATGGTACTATTTGGGAGGGTTATAGTGTTGGACTAGATGCTCATCGTTTAGAATCAATGTCTAACGGTAAGATTCGTGTATTAGTTTGGAAGGTTGTTCCCGGAAATAATAATCCGTTTGACGACACTGATGCTGAGTTTGAAATAATTATAAATAAAACAAAATAATGGATAAAAAATACACCGCCGCAATAAGTTTCCTAAAACAAGCAGGACATACAGTATTGTTCCGGGAGAAAGTATTATACCGGGAGAACGAAGAAAGACCCCCTATTTGTGACTGTGTAACGTGTGGTTATAGTTTCGAAAAACTGACTGTTCCGGTCAGGTTGTTGACGAGATGGCGATCGAGTTATACTGGGTTATACGTCCTGATTGGAAAACCAAATGTAATTGTAACGAGTGTCACGAACTTGTAATCAAAGAGATAATAGAATGACTAATATTGGTACAACATTATTAAGAACTGGTTTGCTTGGTATAATAATAACTGGAGCGGTGATGGCTGGTTCGTTTAAATTTTTTAATTGGGTTGGCATCTTAGAGCCTGCCCCAACAGTCCTTTTAGGACTTGGTTCCGGATGTTTGTTTGCGTGGTTATGTATTCACGAATATTGCGCAGCGAAAGATGCTGAGTGCAGGCGTCGTAGAAGCAAGAAACCTCATAAATGGCCACCTCCACCTCCACCTCCAGGTTGTCGATACAGATGATTTTGATTATTAACAAAAAAAAATTAACTGCAAATATTTATAAACGATTGAGCGGTGCTATATCTAAAAATCAAATCTATGATATCATAACAGTAATCTGTGACTATTGTTCTGATGAATTATATAACAACCGCAGTATAACTATTAAAAAATTCGGTACATTATCACCATATTTATTTCATGGGCATGAGGGGTTAAACATTGCGCGTGCAGAGATGCAGTACGTGGACGAATTTCGGACTGTGAAGTTTCGTCCGCACCATATTTTGAGGCGACTGGTACAGAGGAAGAGGAAAAAGTTTGTCAGAAAGTCGTAGAAACCTAAGCACTTGCGCTGTTCTGAAAAAAAAGAGAACGAAGCGTTGACAAAAGCAGAAGCATAGGGTACATTCATCCTCGCTAAGTCGAAATCGAAAAACTAGGTACTTACCAGGAGACAGAATATGGCTAAACAAACTCAAGAAACCTCGGAAAAGCCCAAGAAGCGTGGACGTAAACCGGGCACCAAGAGCCCTCGCAACATCTTTTGCCTTTGTGTAGGGGTAATCGATGCGGAGCTTCAGGTAGAAGAGGTCCATGTTGACGGTGACAAGAGTAGCGCCGATGAGGACTTGGTTGCGCAGGCAACTGAGAAGTTCACGGAGGAGCACGGTGAGGAGCCGGAAATTGTGAAGGGTCCGTATTTCCAGCGCAAGGGTCAGCAGACCTATCAGCGCAAGCGTGACTCGATCAAGATTCCGGTGGACGAGATTGTGTTTACCCGCGACAAGAGCGTGGCTGAATACAATGGCTGGGAGGTTGGTGTTCGTTACATCGAGAATCATCCCGATGCTGCGTACATTATCTTTAAGCGTCAGCTGGATGACGATGAGAAGAAGAGAGCGAAGCCCCCGGCAAAGACCGTCAACATCAGCGCACTAAAGAATGTGCGTCCGCTGGAGGAAGAGGCTAGCGCCTAAAATCCACAGCACAAAGCTGAGAACCCGGTTCCTTTTTGGGAACCGGGTTTTCGCATTTTAAAGTCTTTTCCGAAGTCGAGCCCATCAACACGAGCGCATTATATATCAATATTTTCATAACAGTGGCATGGATATGCGGAACACAAAAAAATTCAAAGAGTATTTTTTGGACAAACGAACCCAATTGTTGAATCGATTAAATATGGATAACTTTCTGGATACAGAAGGTGATGATGTTGATCTGATTCAGGGCAAAATTTTAAGCAGCATTACTGAAAAGTTATCTGCAATAGAAGTTGCTTCTTTGAGCAGAATTAATACTGCTCTAGAGAAAATTGAGCGTGGAAGCTTTGGGTTGTGCGAAGAATGTGGCGAACCAATACCAGAGAAGAGATTAAAAGCACACCCCGAGGCAAGTACTTGTATAACTTGTGCAGAACGCCTAGAAACTATTGAAAGACAATACGTATCTTAGTGAAATTGCAGATAAAATCGTATTTCTTTCAAACCAAATACAGCATAAATAACCATAGACAAAGGTAAGACTATGAGTAAAACACATCAGTTTATCCATCCAATGATATATGAGCGAACCAAGGATGGAGAAATGTTATACGACATTTACTCACGCTTAATTAAAGAACGTATTGTTTTCCTAGCTGATGAAGTGGATGTAGAAGTCGCAACCACGGTGGCGGCCACGTTTTTGTTTCTTGAGAATCAAAGTAAAACAAAACCAATATCTCTTTATATAAATTCACCTGGCGGAACTGTTCATGATGGGTTGTTTACGATTTATGACGCTATGAATTACGTAGAGTGTCCTATCAAAACAGTATGCATAGGTGAAGCAGCATCCGCTGCTGCAACTATATTGGCAGCGGGCACGCCGGGCATGAGGTTAGCTACTCCAAATAGTTTAATCATGATCCATCAGTTACAGATTGCAGAATTATCTGGGAAAGGTACAGACGTTACAAGAGAAGCAGATCGTATTAAAGAATGGAACGAGAGATTATTTGAAACGTTGGCTCGTCATTCCGGGCATACTGTTGAAGAAATTAGCAAAGTATGTAATGATGATGCTTATTTCACAGCAAGCGGAGCAAAAGAATTTGGTTTGATTGACGACATTGTGCCTCCGAAAAAGAAAATACCAGAACTAATAACCCAAGCCTCAAAGGTAAGAAGAAGGAAGGGATAATAATATGGATACTTAGTGTATAATATACTTATTGATCTTAAGTCAAGACTAAAACTTTATCTTTCGCGGCTTAGATGTAATATGTGTTATGCTCCATATTCTTCCAGATGTCCAATTTATTTATGTGAATCAGGTTCGGATTCCGGACAAAGTAAAATTAAATTTATAGCAGACAGTTGTCCACCAGAAACTCCATTAGCTTTTATAGGGCGCTTCCCTATTATGCGCAGCGCTAAACCCGCAAGGTACTACCTCAAAAGTTTTGAAGCTGTCAGGGTTGTTGTACATCCAAATAAAGAACGTTGTACTCGTAACGTTCTATCATTAGAAATTTGTTGTTCTAAATGCAACAACGTTAAAGAATTAGAGATTGATTTAGATGACTTTTTACCAAAACGATATAGTAATGCAATTGTTAATAGGTCGTTAGGTTATCCTGATGAAGAAGACGAAGATTAAAAGACCTACAGGTGTTCCTGATAAAGAGGTTTCTATTTTAAGGAACCGTATTCGATGCAGCCTTTGTGGTAATAAATATAATGATATAGTCGTAACCTGGAGAGAAGGTAGTGTATGGTCATGGCATTTGTGTTATAAAGGATCATTAGGTCAGTTGGAACCTTGTGCTGATGCTTGGGTGTATCGAAATTATCGTTTAATGAAAGATCCGATATCATATAAAAAAATGGTAGGAAGAAGAAGATTAACAATAGAAAAGGGGATGTTAAATAGTCATCCATTATACCATCGTGCTACAGTGAAGCTAACCTGTAAATGTGGAGGGTGGCGATGCGTGGATTTAAAAGCCAAATTAAATCCAGCATCTTATATGAGATTTGAGCGACCCTTTTGGGGTATATAATATTGCCGCATACCAGTATGGTGGAACAGCTGGAAATTATTGCTAGAAAAAGATCTGAAGATCCTCTTCAGGAGAAATTAAGGGAGCGCAAAGCTCAATGGAATAAGGAAGTTAAAACCCTTATTGCTCAGCTTATTGCTTTTAAACGTGGACTTAATGGTAAAGGTGATCCACGAGCCGGCTTGCCCGCCAGTAATATAAAGCATCCTTTCCCCGATGAAATAGGTCGTTATCTAGACGAGATGGCAACCCGGTATCAGAAGGTTGTTGATGAAGCTGGACAGATAATTGATGCCCAAAAAGATTATAGTCAGCACCGACGAAAGAGTAGGAAAGAAACACCTATGTCAGCACCTATCCCAGTAGCCGCCAGCTCTGCAAATGTGTTGGAAAAGTATGGTTCATGGTGGGGTAGTAGGGTATGGACATGGGTAACTCAGTATCCTATAATAGGAGGACACGAGGCTGATCGAAACAGAATCGCTTTGTTAAACACCTCCACTGCATTGATTAAGTATTTAGACGAGACGGAAAAAGAACTGGTTCGTAAATCTCCAGAGGCAGTGCCGGCAGCTGTATATAAATTATTAGCAATGCATAGCTTGTTTGATAATCGTTTTATTAAGATATTCAATCGCATGATGACACAGCATCATGATACACTAGCCCCAGCAGCAATCAAAGGTGAGTTACCACCACCTCCCGAGCCTGCATCTGAACCTGTGTCCGAACCAACACAACCACCAGCACCCAAAGATCCTCAGGAAGCCCTAAGATTACTTAGAGATATTTTATTAATAGATATACATCACGTTTCTAAACTACTAGATATCGCTAAACAAATGAAAAAAATAACACCAGCAGAATACAAAATTCTTGCTGATGATTATAAGCTTATTAACAAAGTTGGTGGGCAAACATTCGGTATGTTGACCGTTGCTTTGAAGGCAGACAATGTAAGAGAAGAAGACGTAGCTGAAGCTATGGTGTTATATCGGGACGTATTAATACGCTACAATAAGTTATTAAATGCTTTTAAAGGTTATTTAAATGTGAATGGCAATAGATTCAAAACATTACTGGAACAAGCGGAAGATCAGTATAAAAAAATAATTGGTGCGATGTATGGACCAGAGATTGAAAAGTTAGCGCAAAAATCTTTACAACGTTGGTGGCGCAGAACACGATTGGGACTATTTCCAAACGAAGAAGATCGAATGAAGCGCGATGTGCTGTTGAAGACTCAAGAATTAACCCGTATGCTTAATCATATGCAGGATTTATTAGAGGATAAGAGTACTACTGCCATTCAAGTATTGGAATATGTGGCTGATATAGCGGGTGGACTTGGTACTGTGTTTGAAATGATAAAGAATCTTGCGGAACATAACAATGCTGTGGAAGCTGGGTTCAAAGTGAAAGAGACAAAACGCGTATCTCAAAAAATAGATCGTGAAAATATAATCAAACTAGAGAGATACAAGCGATATTATAATGAGTTGTCTGATTTTTTGCATAAAACCGTAGTTCCAGCCGGTGTTTGATGGATATAATCGTTTTAGGTGACCAAAAACTTCCAACTTTAGTAGCAATTACTGAGGATGAACAAGTGCGTGGGCTGATGTATAAAACTTGGCCACCTCCTGCTATGTCATTTCCATTTAAACATCCAAAGGTTACAAAGTTTTGGATGCGTAATACTATTTCGCCGTTAGATATTGTGTTTTGTAGAGGTAGTAAGGTTATTTCTATCGCAAACGGAGAACCATTATCATTAAAGTTAGTTGGGCCTGATGAACCTAGCGATTTAGTTGTAGAATTACCAAGAGGTTCCGCTAAACGTTTAGGTATTAATGCAGGAAGCTTTGTTGATCTGCAACTTTCCACGAAAACTCTTGCTAAAAAATACGCCAATTATCTTTACGAAATAGAACATTAACTTAGCTTGACAACCCCGCGATCTTACGATAGTATCTGGTTATGGCTACACTTATGAAGTGCTTTGGCGCGCTTGTTGCATCAGGTAACGGCAATCGGTGTGACAGTTTACGCAGTTTACTTAGATCAAACCTATTGGTTACCGATAAATATACAGGACAGTCTAAAGTATGGCTACATAAATTTGGCAGAAAAGATTATCCAAATTTTCATAAGTTATTGCGCGTAGAATTAGCAGAAGAAATAGATTCATTATATAGAGATATTTCACCAGTTTTATTAGAGCGTAGAATGAATCATGGCTCGGTTTTAAGTACAGATAATTCTTGGAGAGACGATTTGGATAAGTGGCATTTCTCAGATATTTTAGAGAACGCGATGAGAAAAGGAAAGTGGAACGGAACGGTCGGAACATCTTGACAAAACGAGGCTGTTCATTTATAATGATGCCATGAACGAAATGATTAATAGTTTGAATGGTGTTCTGGCGGGGTTTAAAATAAACGCTACTTGCGTTAAAGCATATCGCCACCGGCATTTGGCAATGTACGATGTCTGTCTTGAGCCCGGCTGTAGGATTCGGCGGTTGGAGCTTTATGCTCGCGAAATTGCATTGGCACTGAAAAGTAAGAGCAATCCGGTAGTGCAATCCATTCCTGAGAACGGTATTGTACGAATTACAGTTGCCGCAAGTGCCGCAGAAGTGCTACCATTTGCCCGGCTAGCAGAGGGAGCGAAGTCACCGGGTGGTGTTTTGCCTTTGCTTTTGGGCGAAACAGAATCCGGCGGACTGTTGTGGACCAGGATGGAAAAGAATCCCCACATGTTGGTGGCAGGAGAAACCGGATCGGGTAAGTCTACTCTGTTGCACACCATGATTGCGAATATTATTAACCGCGACGATGTGTGGTTATATTTAATCGATCCTAAACACGGGTTAGAGTTTGGCGACTACGAAACGAAAGCGTACAGCGTTGCATACGATTATGATGCGGCATTACGGTTGTTGAACGAAGTACGATTCAATATGGAACAGCGCGGTCGTTTTTTGAACAGTATTGGGCGGCGCAGTATAGAGGAAGATGCATCGGTGCTTCCAAAGATATTGGTGGTTATTGATGAGATTTCATCTTTAATGTTATGGGATGCTGATAAAAGAAATCCAAACAAGGGTCAGTTTGAAAAAAAGATAGTAGAAATCGCTCAGAAGTCGCGGTCTGCTGGTATCTATTTAGTACTAGCAACGCAGCGTCCTTCTGTTGATGTAGTTACTGGTCTAATCAAAGCAAACTTTCCAGCACGAGTTTCATGTCGCGTAAGCTCATCGATAGATTCTAAAGTTATTTTGGATCAAGCTGGTGCGGAAACTTTGTTAGGACGTGGTGATGCCATTATTAGCAGTCCAGAATTTGGATTTGCAAGATTTCAGGTGGCTTTTTCTACACCTGCGGATAATATTAAAGATAGTTTAGCGGCATAAAAACGCACTCTCCTGTCGAGAGTTGGGTGGATGGTTTATCGACCTTTAGATTAAAGTTTTACTTTGTCTAAAGGACGGAGCATTAATGCAAGAACCTTCCAGTGTAATTGAACAAATAAACGGAATAGCGCAATTTTTAGCAGAAGAAGATTTAGACGAGTGGGTCATCCCACAGTTGCTTGATTTTTATTCGAGCAAAATAAATTCGCTGGCAGTAAAAGCGTATGGTCCGTCTGCTTTAGTAGGCTACGAAGGTCCGTCTATTGCACAGTTGGCCTTTAGGGAAAGGTCAAGGGCGGAGCTGCGCTCAGCGGTATATACGTTTGTTTTTAAATCAGAACATTGGCGAAGCGGTAGGGATATTAATACCTATGTGCTTACATGTTTAAACCGTCTTGCAGATCGGGTTCGTTGGGACACTGACAGCGTAAAGAAAACCAACGTGCCAGTATGTCCAGCAGCTAAATATCTTAATAGAAAAGATTTCCTTATCCAAGAAGGAAGGCTATTACGTTCACAGTTTTGCACGGAAGAACTTGAACGCGCTGAAGATGAGCTAAAAGTTCTGAAGAGAAAGGAAGATAAAACCCAGCTTGAAAATCAAATGTTGATAAAGTTGGAAGCGCGTATGCGTTTGTTTCGTGCGTTTGCTTTGCATTCTAGGCGCGGTTATCGCTGTCCAGAATGCAACAGGTTTATTCCAGAATCTATAAACGGACCTCACGGCATCTCCTGTCCATATGAAGATTGCGTTTTTGGTGGCACTTTAGATATGTTAGAACGTATGGCACATCCGGTTGGACTGACACAGCGTAATGATTTAAGTTTACAAACTCCATTTTCTAATACAGATACAAAACAAATACAGGACACATTTGTTTCTGAGATAATAGATGCAGACGTACAGATGGAGGTGAACGAAAACTTTAATCAAGAATATGATGTGTTAACTCAAGTTATCGATGAGCAAGTTGAATCTATCAAACGCACCAATGCGGCGGGCACGATGGTTCAAAAACTTCGAATGTATGAAGCTTATAAAAATATGCTTGATCAATATCCTGAAGATATGGTTTCGTATTTAGTGCATCGTAAACAGAACGCTGACTTTCCAATTCAGTCTCGTATTTTTCAGGAATATGTTAAGTTGATGCAAGACACTTTACCATTCGAGATTAAAAGGGGTGATGATATTTATGATGTATTATCGCTGACCGATCCGAATATATCTTTGTTCTTAGGTGTCAGTGAGTTTAACGCTACCGTACGTAGTGATCATACCATTCCCAACTGTACTACCGAAAGCTATGTAGGTGGCAGGAAATTTAAAGATTATGGACCATGCTTTATTGGAATGATAATTGATGTGGTCAACAGAGATACTGGCGAGTCACTAAAAGATTATGTTAAAGAGTATAGCTTCGTTCAAATAAAGCTTCAAAGTTCGGTTAAAACAGGAACTAAAGTTAAGGTAACACATTATCGAATGCCTTCTCATTATGAAATGGGATCTCTTGTTTATCTTCAACGAAGCCGCCGGAGGATAGTAGACAGGGTTTACTACAAAATCCATAAAAAAAAGCGTGTTTCTGGGATGTAAATTTGTCTAGTATAAAAAATTACCGATGTAAATTTGTCTAGTATAAAAAATTACCAAAGTTTTGATCTGTACCTAACATTGTAGTAGAATCACGTCGTCAACTACCTACAGTACCCAAATTCTCATGAAAATTCAAAATATTCGTTATGGTTTTGCTACCAACAGTAGCAGCACCCATAGTATTGTAGTTATTAATAATGGCGCACCTAACGTGCCTGTCGACAATCAGAGTTTTGATTGGAAAAATTTTACTTTATCTGATTACAATGATAAGCTTGAATATTTAGGACAAGTTCTCCGACAATCGTTTGAAAGTTCTTGTGGGTTGGGCGAAAAGGAGGCAGCTTTACTAGCAAGTGATTGGTTGGGCATTGAAGTAGATCCTTCGGGGTATATTGATCATCAAAGTTTTATGTGCATACCACGTTCTATGGATGTTAACAATAAAATGCCCAACAGAAAATTAATAGAAGCTTTAAAAAAGGAATTAAAGCGAAATGATGTAGTAATTTTAGGAGGAAACGACAACAGCAATGGTCATCCTCTTAGTGTAATTGGTCGTTTAGCTCCTGGGTTTAGTTCTTTACCGGACGAATATTTCGCCCGCTCTTGGGTATCCAAGTATGATGAAACGTTTGATTATTGGACGCTGTTTAATACTGTTAGAGGTACTAAAGTAAGGTTCACTTTTGATGAGCGTGTTATTACCAAGTCTTCTACTCCCGATCTGGTTGATTTAAAAATTACTAATCAGTGTATGCGCAATTGTAAATATTGCTACCAAAACTCATCTGCACAAGGAAAACATGCCAATTTTAATGTTATTTATAACATTGCGCACACATTAAGTTCTTGTGGCGTACTGGAGGTTGCAATAGGTGGAGGCGAACCTACCTTACATCCTGATTTTTTTAGAATATTAGAAACATTTAATCAGTGCAACATTGTGCCTAATTTTTCTACAAGAGACATTTCTTTTGTTATAAATAATATTATAGCTTTACGTTCGCTTGGGGTAGGTAGTATTGGTGTGAGTGTAGATAATAGCGATGAAGCAGAAAAAGTGCAAAAGGATTTTTCCAGCGTTTCAGGCGTTTCTACAAACATTGTTCTACATCATATTGTGGGAACAACTCCACCTGATGATTTATTTAAAATTTTTCAAGTTGCTGCATTGTGTAACAATCGTGTATACAGTAACAGCAGTTGGAATTGTTTACCACTGCTTTTGCTAGGCTACAAAACTGCCGGGCGCGGGTCTACATATTCGCCATATCAATTTGATTTAATGGAACAAATTATGAAATATAACGAAGATCATTATTGTGCGGTAGGTATGGACACTATGCTCGTTGATCAGTATAAAGATGCTTTAAAAGGAGTATCACAGGAGGTTTACTGGTCAGACGGTGAAGGTTTGTTTTCTTTTTATATTGATGCTGTCACTGAACAAATGGGTAACTCTTCATATGAACCAGAGTGTTTGGTTCCTTTAATTACTAATACGGATGAGTTTAAAAAAATGTACGCACTTTCTCCGGAAGATCGTGTCGTCAAAGAGATCATAGAATGATTGGAAAAGTAGATCGTCAGTTCTGGAAAAAGGATAAGATAGTAATCGGTTTTGATGAAGCTGGACGCGGACCGATTGCTGGAGATATGTTCTTCTCTTTGGTAGAACTATATCCATTAGAACAGTTTCCATTTGAATTAAAAGACTCCAAGAAGTATAAAGATGATAAACGTTTCAAAACAGAAGACGAAATTAATAATCTTAAGCTGATTAAGAATTCTTTTACCGGATCGGTGCCAGTATCAGATATAATTACGGGTAGCAATTTGAATTATCTTTTACATAATGCTGTGTGCAGTGGTCTAATGTGTATGATGGATGGAACAGACATGCACGACATTATGTTGTTAGTGGACGGCAATCAATATATAAAAAATATAAATAAGTCTTTACAATTTATACAACCCAAACTAGATGAGAACAGTTGGTCCTGTGCCGTTGCGTCTATACTAGCGAAAAATTCTCAAGTAAGAGCTATGCAGGATTTAGATAAAAAATATCCTGAATATGGTTTTATTTCTCACAAAGGCTATGGTACTAAGAAGCATTACGAAGCAATAAAAAAGCATGGCACATGTGAAGTCCACAGAACAGGATGGATAAAGTGAGAATCTTTTTGGTGCGTCACGGAGAATCACAGGGTAATGTGGATAAATCTCTGCACAAAATCATGCCGGACCACGAAATTGCCCTCACTACCGATGGAATGGGACAAGCCCAGGAAGCTGGTCAAAAACTAAAAGATTATTTAAAGAAACACCAACCAGCAGTGGCTGTAGATTTAGGCGGAATGTTTGGCGGACTTATCTCTAATCTAGCTAAGCAAAAAGGTATAAAGGACACTGACCTTGCTAAAACTAATGAGTTGCTTCAACGTTATCAACAGAGTAAAGCTCGGCTTTGGTATTCCCCATATAGACGCACCCGCGAGACAGCGCGTATCATTTCTGGTGTAGCTAATAAGTTTATATCAGATGCTCGCGAACACATTCTGCTTTGTGAACAACAATTTGGATTGTTTGATGGGCTTACCGAAGATGAGTCTAACGAAAAATTTCCTGAAGAATATAAAAGTTTTCAGCATGCCAAGAAATATAATGGCAAGTTTTGGGCTAGATTTCCTATGGGAGAGTCTCCATTTGATGCTGCTTGTCGTATTCACCAAGCTTTTGGCACTTTTAAACGAGACGAAGAAGATAAAAATATTAATGATATCATTGTGATTTGCCACGGAGCTATATCTAAACTATTCACGATGATGTGGCTTCATAAAAGCCCAGAGTGGTTTCAAGCAGAACCTACGTGTGGCAATTGTGGAATTCGTTTGATAGAAGATCACGAGGATAAAGGTTATATTTTTGGCGGATATGCTAAGGGTAACGAATGGAATTATGATGGAAACAAATATGATAGAACGGGTAGCTAAAGCAATTTGGCAAGCCAATCACGATGAAAATCATCCCGAAGAGTTTCGAATTTGGAAGATTGAAGACCCCAACTTTTCTAGTTCTGTAGAGCTAGCAACATGGGAACGTGATGATTACCGGATAATGGCTCGTGCCGTGAACGGTGAAGCTTTTTTAGCAACGGTTGATACAACCAAACAACCATATAAAGTTGTGTTAGCTGATATTTATTCCGAGAGCGCTACTAGTTTAACTGTAATTGGGGGAGGGTATTGTAATGTCGATGTGTTATCGTTGGTGGCGCTAACTTTTGCTGAAGCTAAACAACAGTTAATAGACGTTATAGCTCACGATCCGTATTACACATGGATAGTCGATGTGCTGCCTGAGACTATTCAAAGAGAAATAGCAATCAAAGACATTATCACGAACGCTCTCCCGTCTAAAGACGGGAGCTTCTGAAAAATCCTTAATATCCTTTATCTACTCTTTTTAGAGTATCTTGTAGTATTTGAGAATAAACATCTTTATATTCTGGAATCTGTTTTTTAAGATTAGGAAGGCAGTTTTGCTGTTCTTGATATTTTACAGAACGTTTTTCTTTTGACCAAGCATCACGGCGCTCTTCCAGAGCGCCGTTATAAAGGCGTTGACACAGGTGTAGAATATTCCTAATTTTGCGTTTTTGAGCAGGAGTAGGATATCCACCGTCTAAAGACGGTGGAATTCATTTCTTGTTTTGGATTTTAAAAACTATCGCGACCTTCTCGTTCTCTCTGTTGATTACGCCATTTATAAGCCTTCCAAGTACCTTGGGGATACCCGGTAGGATTACAGAAGACACACGGTTTACCTTGGCGTTGTTTTGCACCTTCGCACAATGGACACTGATTTAGCTCTTTCATTTTTATGCGGTGTCTTTTTCTTTCAGCTACCGCTTTTTCTGCTTGCTCTCTAAACATTTTATTTTTTTCAATAGATTCAGGAGAAGGCTCATAATCCTCATCTTCTTCTTCCTCACCTATCGCGCCTTCGCCATCGCAAGTACTGCATTTGGATTCTTCAGTATAGTGCTCCCGAGTTGGGTTCCAACGATCTGTGGAAGTAAAACCTTGTCCCCCACAATCTGGACAGATTTCAATTGCGAGCTTCTTTATAAAGGCGTCGGCTAATTTTACAATATTTGCAACACTGTTTGCTTTTATATTAGTTATCATAGGACGTGTTCTTCCACTGTGCCATTGGTTAATACAGTCTTCGCATAGAAACATATCACCGAACTGTTCTCCTGCTGTTACCTTACCACATTTACTACATGGCTTGGCACCATATTCTTTTTGGTACCATTTTTCTAACCAGGTTGACTGTGCTTTGCGTTTTATTTTGCTGCCCGAACGTTGTGCTAGTAATTTTTCCCAACAAGTATTACAATAAGGAGCCGCCAAGTCTCCACACAAAGGATCACCAGGCTTACATGCCGGCTGACGCCACTTAACACTTGGGTCTTGCTTTCTGGTTTTATTACATTTTCTACACCATATAGGGGGAGCCATAATTACCTCTGTATCTGTACAGAAATACTTGTTTATTGACAGAAACCTTTTTACATGGTAAAAACAATCATGAATTTTGACCTCAATTCCCGAACAATCTTTTTAACCCTCGCCGGTTCAAGAGCCTATGGGTTTGCTTCTCCAGACAGCGATTATGATTATCGTGGTGTAGCAATACCTCCGCTAGATACTTACATCGGTATCAAGGATAGGTTTGAACAAGCCTCAGACCAAAAAACAAAGCATGTCTGGACTCATTACAAAGACATTGTAGAGTCTGAAGCCGACATGCAAGTATATGAGGTTACCAAGTTTGTGCGATTAGCTGCTCAGTGTAACCCTTCTATTATAGAAATTCTTTTTACTGATCCAAAAACTCATTTAATCAAACTTCCTATCATGGATCGGTTGCTTGATAACAAATATTTATTCTTATCTAAACAGGTTAAACCACGGTTTTGTGGCTATGCTTTTAGTCAATTGAAAAGAATTCAGCGGCATAAAAGATTTCTAGATAATCCGCCGAAAAAATGTCCGGACCGAAAAGAATATGGTCTTTTGGATAAGAAATTAATTCCGTTAGATCAGTTAGGTGCAGCTGATGCACTGATCCAACATGAATTAGATTCGTTTATAGTGGAGCAAACGGACTTACCGGAGCATACCAAGATTGAATTTAAAGCAGAAATGAACAGAATTATGCGTGCTACTTGGCTTGCGATTAATGGATCTACTCCTTATCCGGTTGATGAATTTAATGACGCTCAATGGAGGTCTACTGATGAAGCTTTGCGGGATATGGTTGTTAAGTACGAGGGATTTAGTGAAAATTTTCTTGAGATTTTAGGAAAAGAGAAAAAATATCGAAAAGCAAAACAAGAATGGGACCAGTATCAGTGCTGGTTAGCAAATCGTAATCCAGAACGTGCGGAAATGGAAAGAAAATTTGGATTCGATCGGAAACACGCTACCCATTTAGTAAGACTTATTCGGTTAGCTCGGGAGATTCTTGAGACCGGAGAGGTACATGTATATCGACCTGACGCCGAGGAGCTAAGAGCTATCCGCGCAGGCGCGTGGACGTATGAACAAATTGTAGAATTTGCCGAAAAAGAAGACGTTGCACTTGTCGAGGCGGCAAAAAATTCTAAATTACCAAAGATACCTGATATAAATAAAATACATGAGCTAGTTTACGAAATGGTAGTGGAGTTTAATGAGCAATATAAAATCAAATCTTTCGGTTAAACAAGCTTTACAAACACTTAAAAAGCTTGCCAAAAAACTTGGAACAAACCCTGTACCTTCATCACAAGTAACTCAGGCTAGCGTTTCACAATTAATCCAGGCAATAAATTCTTTAAAAACCACCGCTGCGCCGCGCTCAGCACCATCCGTTCAATCTATAACCAACGCAATAAATTCTGCTCCTGGGTTAGCAAATTTACCAGCGCCACCTAAACTATTTCATACTCGTCCTGGTAAACCTAGAAATATTAAAACCATATCTAGCGTTCAAACCATGTCTCAGAACACTTCTGTCGCTAAATATAAAGCGTTTTTAAACCGAGCGCTTAGCGGCATTGATCGTAAAGATGAAATAGATACCGCGGTTTTACGAGAGAAATTAGGATTATCGCAGGAAGAAAAAGAACAGTCTAAGAATTTATATTTAATGGAAAATCTTAATGATACAGAAAAGTATCAGCTTTTTCGTAGCATGAAGGAACGATTATCTATTTATTTTAATGGTTTCAAACCGATGCGCATTTCCCCATCGGCGTATGGCGCTTCTTATTCTATCAAGCATGACGTTTGTTACCATACCGCTGCGGCGTATTCGCACATATCTGAGTCTAATTTTGATATTGAGATAGATCAAATTACGGAGCGTAAAGTAATAGATTCATGTCTATTAATATCAGAGCACCCAAGGTTAACCAATATGGAAGCGCAAGGCGAGCCTAATGCTGCCGAGATGATTTCTAAAATTGATCCTGATGGCTCGCACATATGTGATGCCGGTAGAGGAGATCATGTTGAAAGTGTATTAAAAAAAGTAGGCTCAAAGATTCTAAAAGAACTTTATAACAACGCTGGTGATATAGAGAAGAAGGTAGAGGTTATGGAAGCTATAGAACATTACAAAAACCAAGGTAAAATTGTTTCGGTTTTAGAAGAGTCTCAGAAAGCTTATGCTGACGTATTTAAATTGTCCGATAAATATTCAATCAGGATCGGAGACGGTGAACGGTTCGTAGCATCAGATAATGTAAAAATTACATTCCGTGATCCGTCTGAAAATCCATCGTGGGCTATTTGGTTTTTAGATGCAGTACCGTTGTCTAAAGTTCCTGATCGAACTTCAATGTTGTTTCTTCCTAAAGATCAATGGGAAAAACAATATCCCGAACCATTAGAAAACCATCCCATTGTTTGTCACGCATCGTTATGGCAGCTGCCTGAGAATCAAAGCGGTGTATTATTGCATACAGCATGGCACAATTTAGCAGTTGCATACCGGTGGTATATAGATAAACCCTTGGATGTTGCTCGCATTATGTTTAAAGCCGTGTCACACCCAGCTCATATTGCTCGCAACTTTGGCTATGCACCACAAATTAGAGAGCCAGGAGAGGCATGGTTCTAATGGAAACTATAGAAAGCTTATACAATAAGTATGTTTTAACCCATGCGGAACCGCGTTCCACACAAGCCGTAGCACAGTTGCTTAATTTATCAGGTGGACGAGAGAATAGCTCTAGTATTTTAGCCATGCTTGTTTCAGCCGATTACCGTGCAGTTAAAGAAAGTCTCTGTGATTCGCGGCAATTATTTTTAAAAACAGCCCATGATTGCCTTGCTGGTTCCGGACCGGCGTTGTATTGGAAACAGTTTATTGATCAACAGGGTGAAGAGCTAGTGTTGCTCGCTGACCCAGGTGATGATGACTTGTCAGATTTTGATGTTGAAACATTAGAGGATGCTCATAAAAATATCAGAAAACAATGTCCTAAATGTTTTTCTACTGCCGTAAAAACAATAGCTGCGCATAACCCCGATGTATTAAATAAATATGCAAATGTAACCTTACGATGTAATGATTGTAAACATGATTGGGAAGATAAAATAATTTCCGATTATTTCAAAGAATTACTTGATGTCTAAATGGAGACCCACACGCGCATGTACGTACGTGATTCCAGATATACATGGAAAATACGATTGTTTACGCGCCATCTGTAAGCGTATCTTACCATTACGTAAGTCAGATAAGATTATATTTCTGGGCGATTATATCGACCGTGGACCTGACTCTGCTAAGGTTATAGAATATATTATTACATTACGCAAGGAATTCGGTAATAAAATCATGCTGCTGGCTGGTAATCATGAATGGCTAATGTTAGCAGCATTAGGAGAAATTCCTCACAAGTGGCAAAAAGATTTACCATCTCCTTTTGCTGTGTGGATGCAAGAAGGTGGCAGAAAAACAGTTGAATCATATGCTAAAAATACCAGCATAGATCTAAGTGACACCTATTCTTTATCTCCAGACAGGGTACGAGATTTAATACCGAACCATCATATTGATTTTATTAAAAACGAAACGTATTTATTTTATGAAACGGAGAATTATATTTTCGTTCATGGAGGTTGTGATCCAACACGCCCACTAGACGCATCATGGCTAGATACTTTTATCTGGGATCGATCGTTAGTTGAATTAGCTAAAAAATTAACATCCGAAGGCAAAGAACTTCCTTGGAAGAAAACTGTTATTTGTGGACATAGTTCAGATGGACCTTGGATTAATGAAAAATTAATGATGTTAGATTGTTCCGTATCTAAAAAACTTATGGTATTAGAACTGGGGTCGATGGAGGCATTTGCGGTTACTCCTGGAAATGTTAGAATGGAGCGCCTAGATCTTAAAGAGGGACAGAACAAAATTGAAACAAAAAAGAAATCTATATTTAAAATTAAACGCTGATGCGATTCGTAAATGGTGTCCCGACTTAGCGGATAATTTTTTGTCGCATAATTTTGTTAGAAATGACTGTCCAGCTCTAACAAGTGACAAAACAATTGATGTGGTATGTAAGGTGTGTGGAGATTCTGCATCCATCGGAACTTTGAATAATTTAGATTATGAATCAAAAGAGGAAGTGTTAAGAGACTGGGGTACGCTGCTTAGTTGTAACGATACTATTGTGAAAGATATATTGGAATAAATATGGCAAAAGACACACTCGTAATTGTAGAGTCCCCAAACAAAATTAAAAAGATATCTGGTTATCTTGGTAAAGGGTTTGTAGTACGTGCTAGTGTTGGTCACATCATAGATTTGGTTACTGGTAACAAACAGTTTCCTCTCGGTGTAGATTTAGATCACGATTATACACCTAAATATAAAATCTTATCAGATAAAAAAGATGTTGTGCAGTCATTAATTGATGCCGCTACTGGGGCTAAAAATATATATTTAGCTACCGACCCAGATCGCGAAGGGGAAGCTATCGCCTGGCACTTAAAAGATTGTTTAGAGTCTACCGGCAAACCCATTAAACGCGTAACATTCAACGCAGTAACTAAAGCCGCCATCAACAAAGCCGTTCAAAATCCTGGAGACTTAAATGCGGATTTGTTTGATGCTCAACAAGCTCGCCGGGTTCTAGATCGTATTGTAGGGTTTATGGCTAGCACACAGCTACGTCATTTTTTTGGTCCTAACTTATCTGCCGGAAGAGTTCAGTCTGTTGCCGTGCGACTTATCGTGGATCGTGAACGCGAAATAGAAAACTTTGTGCCAGAAGAATATTGGAACATCACAACCGCCCTAGCTAAACCCGCGAATTTACAGGACAATTTTGTAGCTAAGTATGCTAAAAAAGTTACAAACGAAAAAGATGCAAAAAAAGTCAAGACAGATCTTGACAAAGATTCTTATGTGATTAAGGACGTAATTTCTAAAGAGAAGAAGCGAAATCCTCTTCCCCCACTAACGACCCCTAGTTTGCAGAAAGCGGTGGGAGGAAGGTATGGGTTTTCTGTTTCAAAGATAATGCGTGCTGCCCAGTCTTTATACGAATCGGGGTTGGTCACTTATATTCGTACTGACTCTCAAAGAATAGAACCCGAAGCCGTTAAAGAAGTTCGAGACTATTTAACTAATAATAATTATAAAACTCCCACCAAACCTAATATTTATAGCAGCAAAGGTTCGGCTCAAGACGCACACGAATGCATACGTCCAACTGACGTTTTACAAGAGCCTACTAAAGTTTTTCTTAGCGATGAACACCAAAAGGTATACCGTGTTATTTGGGAAAGATTTGTTGCTTCTCAAATGGAACCGGCGATATATGACACCATGAGTGTTACGGTAGAATCATCGAGTGGACATTTGTTAAAAGCCAATGGACGTACGCTGAGATATGAGGGTTGGCTAGCGATAGCTACTGATCACAAGAAGCCTGGTAAAGATGATGTGCAGTTGCCACCCCTGGCTGCCAAAGACAAGGTTGTATTAGTGCCGCCCAAGGTGCAGGCGGAGCAAAAGTTTACTCAACCTCCGCCTCGTTACACTGAGGTGGGTTTAGTTGACGAATTAGAGAAGAAAGGTATCGGGCGCCCTAGTACTTATGGCGCTATCATAGAAAAGATTCGTGGAAGAAACTATGTAGACATTATTAAAAAAGCATACCATGCTACCGATTTAGGTAAAAAAGTGGTAGATTCTTTAACTAAACATTTCAAATTTATGGATTATCAATATACTGCGTCCATGGAAACCAGATTAGATAAAATAGCTGATGGCAAACTTGGTTATGTAGAAATGTTAGATGAGTTTTTTATTCCATTTCAAAAGGAATGTAAACAAGCAGAAGCTCAGGAGTCACCCGATTACGGTATTAAATGTCCAGCATGCGAAAGTAAAACTATATTAAAACATGGTAGGTTTGGTTTTTATTTAGCATGTATAAATCGTCCAGAATGTAAAGGAACTCTTAGTGTAGATATGATTGATGATAAACCTGTTATTAAAAAACTTTATGAAAAGAAAATAGTAGAAGGAGTTATATGTCCTAAATGTAATGCAGGTATGTGCCGTCGAGATGGACAATTCGGTCCCTTTTATTCTTGTGAGACTTTTCCCAAATGTAAAGGATCGAGGAAAATACCTTTTGGAAAGAAATGTCCTGACTGTGGTGAAGAGTTATTCTTAACTGTTTTTTATCGTACCGGAGTAGGACAAAAGAAATTAGCTTGTATGGGATATCCTAACTGCAAACATGTCGAGGATGTACCTGAAGATGCGCTTAACGATTGGATTGATCCGGTTAAAATTAGACCGCCCAAGCGTAAAGGTGCGGCGAAAAAAGTATTAACCGCTTCTAGAAAGAAAAAGACAAAAAAGAAATGACTATTTTTAAAGCCGATTTTTATAGCGACTTAACCGAAGAACAAGTTGAAGAACAAGAACATCTTAGTGAAGACCGGCTAAAATCACTTCAACCAAAATACGTTTGGAATCGTACGCTTACGGCGCAGGATAAAACCTCGCCCATCCGTCCGCGTGAAGATTTAATTGATTTAATGCATTGGGTTAAGAATGTATTTGCCAAAGATTTGCGGGTTAAAGATGCAGAAACACTGTGCTGTTGTATCCATAACAAGATTGTTATTGATGGCAGCTTTATGGAGTTTTGCGAGCAAAATAACGTTCAGATAAACTGTCTTTATCGGGATTCTATTGCCTCATGGAAAAGCGAACATGATTTTGAACACTTTATGGCTCAAGGAGTGTTTAAAATCAAACATGGACCATTGACATTTTTACATGCCGCTTTGTTTCATAAGGGAAACCAGAATGAAGATGAAGTGTCTTTTTTTGTAGTTGTACATCAAAAACATTGGCAGCGTTACATTGAGTTCCGAAACAAGTTTGATACGTGGCTTACTGATCGTGATCGTGATCATTTAGAAATTCATGTAGTTGGTGGTGACGGCTACCCTTATACTCGCGAAATGAGGTGGGAAGATTTGTTTTTGCCAGACAGTTTGAAAAAAGATATTCGCAGCTCAGTTGAAGGGTTCCTTTCTGCTAAAAAAGTATACGAAAACGCTAAGGTACCATGGAAACGTGGACTGTTATTATATGGCGAGGCCGGCAACGGAAAAACCACGGCGATTCGTACCATCATTTCTAATTACGATTTTAAACCAGTAACCGTACATACTAGCACTCAAACCACAGACGATACTATTACTGAAGCCTTTGATTACGCGCAAGAACAAGAGCCAGGGCTTTTGTATATTGAAGATTTAGATACTTTGCTTGGTGCCAGTGTAAGTTTATCTCATTTTTTGAATTTAATGGACGGCGTACACACAAATTCCGGCATATTAGTTATCGCTACAGCGAACGACTTAAGCAAGCTTAAAGAATCTATTACCGATCGTCCCTCTAGGTTTGATAGGAAGTGGGAAATTCCGTTACCAGATGAAAAAATGGCAGCGAAGTATTTAAAGCGTTGGTTTGGTAACACTATACGTCGTAAAGAGTACATAGATATTGCTAAAGAGAGTGTAAGTAATCATTTTTCTTATGCTTATCTTAAAGAACTTTATTTAACATCTGTATTTCATTCCATTCAAGCAGGTAGAAGTAAGCCCACGTTAACAGATATAAAACGAGCCAAAGAACAATTATTGGCAGATAAAGAAAGAGTTAAGGATGGTTTTATACCTGCACATCATGAAAATATTGGTATAGGTAATGTATAAAAATAAAAAATATAACAAAAAATATAATATATACGGAGCACCAGCACAAATTTCTCCGCTTCAAATTAGGCTGCGGGGAGATTCAAAAGAGGATTTTGAGTCTGCTTTTCGTGCATTTAAACAATTAGTGCAAAAAGAAAAGATAATCTCGCTATATAAAGAGAAGCAGTCTTATGAAAAGCCTTCCGATAAAAAGCGCAGAAAACGCAAGGAATCTCATGAGCGCCGACTAGCTATGGCAGCCAAACAGCGTTTAATGGCTTCTGGCGAATGGGACAAAAGGTTGCGCAAAAAGCAGGAACAAAAGAATAGTAGACAGCAACAAAGGCGGCAGCAACAAGATGAGGATAAATTATGAGTGATATTGTATTTAAAAACCCTTATAGGGGAAGAAGAGTTGCTAAACCAGAACCCTATCAGTCGGAGCATGAACGTTTAAGGGTGCAACCAAAAGAATATCCTATAAATAAAACCGAAGCGAATGCGTTCGCCGAAAAGACTTCGCAAAAAAAAACTTCCGTTCCTAAACAAGCTTTTGTTCAAAGCGGACAAAATGAAGAAATTATGTGGACAAAAGCATTGGAGGAACCGGAATCTGAACCAATCAAATACAACGAAGTACCACTACCTCCCCCAATAGTCAGAGATGGTGAGCAAACTAGAGGTTCTGGTGACGACGTTATAGCCGCACAGACGAAAAAACAAGAAGAAATAGAAGACGATGTTGGATTAGAAGAGGATAATCAAGAGGACAAATCTTTTGGTTTAGATTCTCTTAATCCTGGAGACAGCGTTCTATTATATAATGACAACGTTGTATGTGTGGGGGCATTAAATCTTATAAAAGAGACTTTAGCGGATATTTTAGCAGATGCTGAAAACAATGTTGAAGTTGAAGATTTTATCGTGCTTAAAAGACTAAAAGTTAATATAGGGATTTTTATCGATGAGTAGAAAAGCATCTGAAGTATTACTGTCTATAGAAGCAGACGTTAAGCAACAACGTCATTATCTTAATAATATAGACATGTTGCTTAAACATCTTGTACAAAGGGTGGGGGCGATGGAGCAAACTTTATCGCAACCTTTAAGCGATGAAGAGAAGCGTTATTATCAGCAAGCTTCAAGTGGCAGTATTCAGCTTGGCGCGTCACAAGCTGTGAAAACAGCTCCGGCGCCAGCACAGCAATTACCAGGATTAAAACCTTCTGTTGTATTGGCTCCCGATGGGACGTTTAATAACGTACGAGAACCTGCGGAAGAGTATGAATTTGAACCATATAAACCGGAGGAAAATCTACAAGTTGAAAGTAACCCGCAGGGACAGCGCCGTGATGCCAGATATACTTCTGGACCTGTTGAAGAAAAGAAAGTTCCAGTACAACAACAAGTAATATATGCATCAGATGATAAAAATGTTTGTTTGGCTAGCGTAGAAATTTTTAATTCACAAAACAAATTAATTAGCTCCTCTAAAACTAATAACACTGGAAAGTGGACTCAAATGCTACCTCCAGGCAGATATGCTGTAAGCATATCCAAAAAAGCAACCGCTACCAAACCGCCAGTACAATGTTCCTATTTTGTCGACGTACCAAAATCAAATGAGCCTATCTTAAAAGATCCTGTCAAGGTATAGAGAAGTCAACTACCTACAGGACAAGCCTGTAGGCTTGTAATTAGTTCCGAAAGGAACCACTACAATAGGCTTGTTGACACAGCCCTTTTTGATTCGCAGATTTAAAAATCATTCGAATCAAAAATACTTCA
>Ga0307376_10000481_pt1 | contig 49157 bp, 67 predicted proteins | sample TR2MG_FD_202536 | JGI IMG/M metagenome (GOLD analysis project Ga0307376, IMG submission 202536) | Soil microbial communities from Risofladan, Vaasa, Finland - TR-2 | ecosystem: Environmental > Terrestrial > Soil > Coastal area > Acid sulfate soil | place: Finland: Risofladan, Vaasa | collected...
AAGCGGGACCCTCACCACCTCCGGCCCCTCTTCGCCGGTCATGATGTCGACCATGCCGCCTTCTTTGAACCCAGGAATCTTCGGCCCACGCGGCACCCACGAGTTGATCATCCCGGCCTGCCACGCCTGGACGATCTCCTCGAACGAGAACCCCCGCGCGGCCGCCGCGAACGCCACGGTCTCGGGGATCTTCCAGTACGCCGCGTTCTGGGCAAGGTTGCCCCGGTTGATGTCCGTCGACCCACCCATCTGGCGGCTCGCCTCGGCCGCCTCCTTCAGAGCCTTGGACTGCGCCTCAACAGCGGCCGTCGCCCGCTCGGTCGCCTCGGCCGCCTTGGACTGCGCCTCGAGGAAGTCCTTCCCGAGCCCGCGCACCGCGTCCTGCGTCTCGCGGACCTTCTCGTACTGCTCCTGCAGCGCCTCTCGCGTGAAGTGGTTCGCGTGGCGGACCATCTCGTTGTACGTGTTGTAGGCGACCCGCGCCTGCTCTCGCAGGGTGTCCAGGGACTTCTCGCGGAGCGTGCCCCAGTCCACCTCAATGCTCCGGAGCTTCTCGCCGGCAAGGGCCTGGAGCGCGTCGTAGTGCGCCTGCCAGTTCCGGTCGCTCTCGTCGAGCTTCGCCACCTCATTGTCGAGCCACGCCTGGATCTGCGCCTTCTGGGCCTCGAACGAGGACAGCCCGTGCTCCGCGCGCAGGGTGTTGTACTCGTTCCAGACGGCCATCGTCTCCTTGATGCTCTTCTCCTCGATCAGGAACAACTTCTCGCGGTCGATCATCGAGGCGTTGAGTTCCTCGCTAGACTCCGTGAGACCGTCGGTCTGCGCGGCGGCTTCACCTACGGCCGCCGCGTCGGCTCGCGCGGCCTCGGATGCCTTGACCATCGCATCCTTGATCGTGAAGAGCGTGCCTCCGAGATTATCAAGCGTCTTGTCAAACTCCGTGTGCCCGACGACCCCCTTCGCCGCCTCGACCGTCTGCTCGGCGAGATCCACGGTCATCGCCCGTAGCTGGGTCCGGACGTCCTTGACCTCCTGCGCGGCCCCTTCGGGGATGATGTGGAGGCTCTCGGCCACATCCGCCACAACGGCCATCGCCTCGACGACGGCGTCCACGAGTCCGACGATGACCGTCTCCACACCGAGGATGACCGTCTTGATCGCGGACCACGCGACGCCGACTACGCGCGCAAGCTCGATGGCCCCAAGTCCGAAGTCCACCGCGACGATCGCCGCCTGCTCGATCCACCCCATGACCGTCTGGACCGCGGTCGCCTGACTGTCCCCGAACGCCTCGCTGACCGCCGTCCCGATCGTGTCCATCGCCGCGGCGAGTACCGGCGACGCGTCAACCGCGCTCGCGAGCGAGTCGACGAAGTTCCCGACCTTCGTCTTCGCCTCGGCCACGCGGTCGCCGAAGTCCTTCTGGATGCTGGCGGAGTCCTTCGAGACCTTGTTCAGGATCTCCATCACCTGGAGCCGGTGCGCCTCCGCCCTTCCTGTGTCGGACAGCTCCAACTTCGTAACGCCGAGCGTCTCCGCGTACCGTTGCTCGGCATCCCCGAGGTCGATCACGCCGACCTTCATCGCGAGCGCCTTCGTCTTCCCTGTGACGAGGGCGTCCGAGACGAGGTCCATCATCTCCTTCGTGTCGCCGAGCCCACGGTCCTGCAGCACGAACGCCGCCTCACCGAGCACGCCGAAGTCCTCGGCCGTCAGCTTGACCCCGGTCGAGAGGACGTGCGCTGCCTTCGACATCAGGTCGAAGTCTGTGACGGTGTTCCGCGTCCCCTTGCGGAGGGCCTCCATGATCGCCGCGGCGTTCTCGGAACTGCCGGCGAAGCGGTCCATCGTGGACGCAACATCGTTGACGGCGGACCCCCGCAGCCCGAGCTCGTACACGGCGTAGGCCGTCGCACCAAGCGCGGCCGTCACGAGCGCCGCCGCCCCGGCGACCGCGGCGAAGCTCGCCTGGCTCGTCGACTTGTACTTCTCGGTCGCGGCCGTCGCCTTGTCGATCTCTCCAGTGTAGTCGTCCTGGAGCTCGATCACGCCTTTGATGGGGGCGATGTCCGTCATGACTGTCTCTTCGCCGCGAAGATGGCGTTACTCCCCGTGATCCACGCCTCGATCACCCGCTCCTGGTACTCCACGGACTGTTGCACCCTCGACTGGGCCACGACGGAGTCGCCGAAGGGCACCATGAAGTCCAGGAGTCTCATCGTCCCGCCCTTAATCTCCCGTCGCACCCCGAGAGGAATCGACGCGAAGCGGTAATCGTCTCGCTCCTCGCCGAACGGGTCCAGCTCGTCGTAGACTTGCCACTCACTGATGAGGCTCGAGGACATCTCCCGGAGCATCTGGTCAACGTCCACCCGCCCCACCGCGAGCGCCAGCTTGAACGCGAAGCGGCGGTCACCGCCTCGCGTCAGGCCTTTTTTAGGGCCGCCTTACTCTCGGGGGTCATGCTGTTCAGTTCCAGACAGACCCGCTGAAGACGGTTGAGCGCGCGCATGCTCTTTTTCTTGAGCTGCGTCACGTGCCCCGCGAGCACGTCCTTGTATGTGGGGTCATCGAACGCCGGCAACGGGAAGATCCGCTTCCCCTCAGCGTCGACAGCGGAATGAACGAGGATGATGAACATCCCCTCGTCACGCGCGCCCTCTAGCTCGCGCGTCATCTGGATCGACTCCTCCGCTGTCATCTGGCGGAGCCGAATGACGCCCGGCGTCCCATCCGGGTTTGGCCACTCGGGGACCGGTTCCTCGATGACCTTGAGGTCCTCCGCCGCGAAAATTTCCGCGGCAGAAAGAAACGTTGCGGTCATGTACTCCCTCCGATCTCCTACGCTTCCGTCACGGTCCCCGCCCACGTCAACGCCAGGGACGCGCCCTGTTTGGCATCGACGGGTGCCGCATCGAACTTGAACATCTGGACATAGGCCGGACCCGTTCTCGTCTTGCCCGACGGAAACAGGATCTGCCATTGGTTCTTCGTGTTCGCCGCGATGTCCGCCAAGATGGCGATGTGCGTGGCTTCCGTGGCGACATAGTTGATCTTGAACGTCGGGTCTGTCTGGCGAAGGATCCCGAGCACGTGGCTCTCAGACCCGTCGTTGTGCGTCGACGTCTCGATCTTGTTCCGGCTCATGCCCCCCGGATCGATCTCAGTGATCTCCCCAATCGTCGTGAAGACGGTCGGCGTGGCGAGCAACGCTCGCTTGACGAGAATTCCAGTTGCGGTGACAGCGTTCGACATGGATCTTCTCCTTCAGGAAACTGAGCCTACGCGCTGGCACCGATGAGCACCAGGTCGAACGTGACGCCGGTTCCCGCGCCGCCGTTGGCGAACATCAGGTCCGTGGTCACCCCAAGCGCCCACCCCGTCGCGTCCGGAGAGACGCAGGCGAGGATGCCACCGGGGCGGATCGCGATGGTGTCCGTGGCGGAGCCGAGCGGGCCGAGGAACTGATCCGCCGCCGCCGCGCCCATCAGCACGTCGTTGGTGTTGGCCGCGAGCGCGATGGCAATGATCGCCTTGATCCGAGCGAAAGCCAGGGCGTCGCCGAAGGCGTCCGTGAGCGCCGTGAGATCGAGCGTCGTGTCGCTCGACGCGGCGATCGTGATGGTGTCGGAGTAGACCTGATCGGCCTGATCCGCCGCGACGCCCGACGCCCAGGAGAACGACGGGCTCCGCTCGACGATCGCCTGAGCCGCCGCGGCCCCGACCGTGTTCGACAGGATGGACGTGAGCAGCAGCTTGATGTTCGAGACGGCAGTTGCGGCCATGTGAGACTCCTTTAGCTAGTCGCCGGTGACGGCCGCTTCTCGCAGCCGATGTTGAACGCGAATCGTACTCGCCCCTTCTCGTCCACGGGAAGCTCGAAGGGTTCCTGCTGGGGCCGACAGAACCGCCACCACGTGTCATTGATGAACCGGTCCACGAAGTTCAGCGCGGCGTACCCCGTCTCGGCATCCGCCTCAACGTCGGCGTAGTCCGGCGCCCGGAAGACGATCTGCGCTGACGGCGTCTCGTACGCGATCCCGTTCCGAGAGTCGTTGTGCGTGCCCGCGTCGCCTCCGCCACCGGTCCGCGCGACGGAGATGATCGTCCGCATCCCCGGCGGGACGTCGTCGGGGAGGACGGCCTTCACCCCCTTGAAGATGTTGACGCCGTACGTGCCGAGCCCCGCCGCTTCGAGCTTGGCAATCACGTCGGGGATGAACGTCGTGGACATCACAGCGCCTTGTTCAGGTCGATCCGCTTCGCGACGCGGGACCCGATATGCCGCGCGCTCGCCTTCAGCGGTCGCTCAATGTACTTCGCCTCGCCGACCGTGTGGAACGCCTCGAGATCCTCGTGAACGACCAGCGCGTACGGTGCGGCCGGCCCGCCGGCCACGACCGCCGTGTGGATCCGCTTCCCGTCCACGAACGGACCCTCCGGGTGGATCGTCCCGCGCAGGACGCCGAACTTCACGGGGGTCACCTTCTGGCACTCCTTCGACTCGACGGCGGTCTCCTGGAACAGTGCACGGCCGATCTCCCCCGGCGCGAACGCCCGGATCTTCCTGAGGTCCCGCAGCGCGTCGTCCGCACCGTGCTGGCTAGCCAAGGTAGACCTCCGTCAGGATCAGGCCGCCCGTCTCGCGGTCGACGAACCCGCCCGTCCCGAGGATCGGCCCTGTCGTCCCGTCGGGGAGGGTGATCCGGTCGGACAGGCTCACCTCGACGGTGGGGTCCAGGAACACGACCTGCGACGTGCTCATCACGAGTTCACCCTGCGGGGACCTGACCATCTGCAGCTTCTTGATCACGATGGCCGGCCGCGTCACCGCCGCCTCGTAGATCCGCTTCCCCGCGCCGTCGCTGTGGAGGTAGACCTCGTGGGTGACTTCTGGCTGCAGGTCCGCCGTGATGGTGTTCGCGATGGCGACGGCCGAGCGGACGGCGTTGAGGAGTCCCATCCTACTGGTCCACCACGGCGGTAACGTCCACGACTCCGTTGGTCGCGAGGTTCCAGAGCACGAGAGTCTCCCCGCCAGGGATGTATAACCCGTTCACGAACACCCACAGGATCGAGGAACTGACCGTGGCCGGAAACGACACCCGTCGGAAGAACTGCGCCGGGACCGTGGGTGCAGTGGTAGTCCACGCGATCGCCGTCGTGGACTCCACCGCCATCGGGTCCCCGCCAGACTCGTTCAGGAGCCGCACCGGCGTGGTCGGGGCGACCCCCTTGGCCGCCGGGCGCCCGAGCCCGTACGTGCTGGCTGTCGCTGCCGCCAGCGTGACCAGCAATTCCCTCAACCACGCGCCTCTCACAGGGGGCGCGATCAGCTCGTATGCCGCGCTCGCGTCCACACCGTTCGTTGTTCTCCGAGCGATCGATCCTCGAATCATCATGCCCTCTGCAGTTCCCGCGTACCGCGCGACCGACTGTACGGCCGCCCCCAGCTGTACGGGATCAAGTTGACCACCGCGTCGGGGACCGGCTTCGCGACGACCGAGTCCTTGAACGTCAGCGAGACCGGTCCTGCGGTAAGCGCCGTGATGCCCTGCGTCTCGATCTCCGAATTCCCGGCGAGGTCCCCGGCGAGGAGTTGCCGGGCGTACTCCGCCGTCGCGTGTTGCAGCTCGACCGGGATGACGTCGTCCGCGACATACTCCCAGTCGTTCCGCTTCAGCATCCCGCCCCTGGGCCAGAGCAGCGCCTGGACGGCGTCCGTCGCGTAGCCCGTCCAGTCCCAGAGGCTGTCCATGAGCGTCGTCGCCCAGAGGATCGCCGCGTTCTTCTGGTCGTCCGTCGCGGCGGACCACGTCGTCCCGACCGCGGGGCGGTCGAGGTGGTACTGGTTGGCCACGGCGAGCGTGACATAGGCGTTCGCCGTGGCCGATCCGGGCGTCGTGACGAGGGTTGAGACGGGCACGCTTTTACCCCTTCACCGCGGATCCGTTCTCCGCGGATCCGTTCTCCTCAGCGCCCTCTACCGGCAAGGGTGCCGGCTTGACCTTCACGACGGGTGCCGAGAACACCCTCTGTACGAAGGGCACGTGCTGTCTCGGTACCGTGGGGAGCCGTTCTACTGCCTGGACGAGCTTCTTGTAGTCCGCCTCCTCAACCAGGATGAACGGCTCCGTGCAACTCTCGATCTGCTCCGCGAGCTTCGTGCGGATGACGGCCTCCCTTGCGTTTATCCCGTCGTGAAAGATGATATTCGCCAGGGACTTCTGAACGTCGAAAGGGGAAACGATTGGCTCCCCTTTTTCATCTACTCCGACCGTCATGTCGAACGGAGTAAGATCAATCTGTCTCATGTGTGCCTCCCTTTTTATTCCCCGTAATCCGCACGGCGCTGTTCCTTCCTCCTTAGGTATTCACGTACAGCGGAATCCAGTACTCACCAGAGCCCACCTTGCACCGGATACCCAGGTCCGCCACCGCCGCGTTGGGCTGGTTGTCCGCGCCCCACGACAGGAATGGTGACGTTGCCTCCGACACGTTGAGGAAGTACGTGGACAACGCATGCGCCCCACAATTGAGGTGGATGATATTTTGGAGCAGCCCAGAGTCCACGCTCAGTTGGAGCACGCTCGTCTGCTGGCCTGAGATGTCCGTGACGTTGGCCTGGTACAGGAAGCACGCGACCGCGGAGATGGCACCGGAGTTGATCGTGGCGCCATCGAACAGCGTCTTGAACTGCGCCGCGTAGGCCCCGGCGAGGGGGTTACCGCCAGCCGTAGTCAGCGTCGACCCGCTCAGTACGGACGTGATCGCCTGAAGGCTGAGAATCGTATTACAGGACGCGCCACTGTCCATGAATCCGAACGAGCCGAACCCGTAGGCGATATCCGCTCCTGCGGTATGCAGTTCGCGGTAGTCCGTGTAGGCCGATACGCCGTCGAGCGTGCCGGTGAAGCACGTCCAGCCCGAGGCGCGCGTCGGCACGATATCGGTGCCCCGGATTACGTTGCAGCTCGCGGCCAGCGTGAGCCCCTCGAGGTTGATCGGGTGGCTCGCCGGCGAAGCGCCGGCCATGCTCAGCCCCGACCCAAGCACGAGAGCCGCCGCCCCTGCGGGGATGGAAAGTCGTTTGTTCGTGGGGTCGATGCTGTAGACTTCGGCGCCCGCTGCGTTGAAGAATGTCAGCACACCGCTGATATAGCGGCTCTTGAGGCCACCCGATCCCTGAGGATAGAGTCTCGAATCCATGCGCGTCGCTCCTGCTGCCGCCGGGATTTCCGGTCAAGCGCAGGGGGCGGAGCCGGCGCCCCGCCCCTCGCGCATGTGAACTAGCCCGCGAGCCGGATCCACGCGTTGGCGCGGACCACCGCGGCGCCCCACAGGGCGTCGAACGACCACTGCACCTGCTTGTGCTGGCGCGTGACCTCGAGCCTGAGCGACAGGCCCGAGACCTCGTCGACCGCCGTGCTCGTCATCGAGGCGCCCGGCACCTGGACGGTGTCGATGAGCGGCGCCATCGCAAAGGCGATCGCGTCGCGGTGGATGAGCGAGTTGAGCACGTGCGACGCGCGCGACGTGATGTCCTCGCTGTCCACGACCGCCGCGACGAGCGCCGGCGTGAACGTGACGGCCGTCACCGTGCCCGCGCCGACCGAGCTCGTGACCACGTAGGTCTGCGTGTGGTTCGCGAAGGAGATGATGTCCCCCTCAATCAGCGTCCCGAGCGCGCCGCCCTTCACGGCGACTGTCGCGATACCAGCCGCGTAGCCCGCGCCATTGTCGACCTGGTAGCCGGTGTTGGCCCCGTCGCCGTACGAGCCGGCCGTGTGGGTCGGGACCCGCTGGGTCATCACCCACGTCGCGCCGAGCTTCCGGCCGATCTGCCCGTTGATGATCCCCTCCGCGTCGCCGCGGAACGATGCGTCCTGGAAGGCCCGCAGCCCGAGCGCGCTGGCCTCGGCGACCTCGTTGATCACCATGAACCGCGGGACCGTGTCCATCAACTGCGTGTTGGCGACCCGCCGGGCCTCGAGGTAGTCGGAGAGGTCCGTGGCGAACGGCGTCGTGCCCGCGACGCCTGCGTAGCCATACGATGTCGTGTAGAGCGACCACAAGTAGTCCTCGATGGTGTTTGCAAGACCCTTGATCGCCTCCTTCGCCTGCATCGGGAGGATGCCGCGGTCGACCTGCGCGAGGCCCTTGTCGTCCATCGCGAACGGGGCCTCATACCACTGGTTGAGGGTGATCGGGACCGAGGTCGGCGTCACGGCGGTGACCGCCGGCGGGACGACGTCGGGCGCGACGACACGGGCCGCGACCGCGGCCGGGACGGAGACGTTCACCGTCGCGAACCGCTTCTGCGCGGTGATCTCCCGCTCGTAATCCCTGTTGGCAATGTGGACGAGGGCGAGCTGCTCGCGCAGGGTGTTGAGCCCCATCGCAACGGTCGTGCCCAGGATGTTGGTGGTAACAAGCGCTCCTGCCATGGTGAAGTTCCTTTCAGAAACCTATTGGTCCCCAAGAGCAACTCCACCGGAGCCGGGCGCCGCCTCACCGAGGAGGGCCGGACCCGCGCCCTACCAGAGCGCGGGTCCCCTGTTGCCTGATGTGCCTCTGAGCTGGGTCGATCCCACCGGGATGAGAGCCGCCGCCCGCCGGGCGCCGGCCCCCACGCCTCCAGCTCCCCTGACCTACGGGGTAGAGTATTCCACCCGCATCTTCCCCTGACTGATCGCCTTCGCGTGCTCGCCGAGCTGCGCGGGGGTCGGGTCCTTCAGGACGACCTGGTCGGCCCGCCCGCCGGCCGCGCCGGGCTTCGCGCCAGGAGCCCCGCCGCCCGACGACGGCTCGAACGCGAAGTCGTAATCCTTCGCGACGTCGAGGAGCCACTCGTCGACGTCGAGCGGGTTTCCCGGATGCACGGTGCTGAACTTGTTCGGCCGGGACTTGACCTCACCACCCTCGACGACGAAGACATCCTTCGCTTTGCCGAGCACGAGGTCGATCGCCTTCGCCTTGCCGCCGGCCTTGAGGAACTTCTCGCTGATCCGCGAGTGGAACACAGACTCGTCAGCGCGCTTCTGCGCGTCTTCGGCGGCCTTGGTCGTCTGCGCAACCTGCTCCTGCAGCGGCTTCACGGCAGCTGTGACCGCCGCCTGGATCTGCGCCGCGACGTCGTCTCCGCCCTTGATCCCTTTCTTCTCCAACTCGGTGAGCTTCGCGAGCGCCGCGCGCGCCGCCTCGGGGTCGAGTCCGTCGAACTTCGTCTTGAGCGGACGCAGCTCCTCGACCTCCTTCAGCAGCTTGACGTTGTTGTCGCGGAACTCGACGACCTTGCCGTTGGCCGTCGCGAGGTCCGCCGAGGGGACGAAGCCGGCCGGCGCCCCATCGAGCACGAGGTGGAACTTCCCGTCCTTCTGCTCGTAGAACGTGCGGAGCGGCTCGGGGACCTTGTCAATCGCGTCGACGACCGGAACCAGTGCGGGCATGATTCAACTCCCTTGTCTAATAGCACAACGCTGTGCTGGGTGTCCAAGTATTTTTCATTAAAAGATTCTGCTAGCGACTCACGGTACCCCGATCCCGATCGTGCATCGGCAGTTCGGGTGGAGCGGCGGGTCGCCCTCCGGGAACGACTGGCCGACGGGCACCGTCCGCCCGTCCATCGGCTCACACTGCTCGCAGAGACGATCGTCCGGCGTGACGATCCACTCCTTCGTCGCGCCCGTGCTCAGCAGCCCCTCCGCCTGGGCCTGCTGCCACGCCACGCTCTGTCCCTCGTTCAGCGCGTCCATGATCTCGGTCCGCGCGATCTTCTCCGCACGGTCCCTGAGGAGTTTGTCCGCGTACTTGTCGACGAGCATGTTGACGCGAGTCAACGGTAGTCCGCTGTCGATCAGCTCGATGCGATACTTCAACGCGGCCTGCGCCTGCGCGTCCGTGAGTCCGATCAGGGGAACGATCATCCGCGCGGCGTCGTAGGGCGGGATGCCCTCCTCGATGGCCTCCGCAATCAGGTGCCGGATGTTCTCCCGCACCGCGTCGGTGACCTCCGTCACGAGCGCCGCGGCCGCCTTTTCAGCAGCCTTGGCTGCCTGCGGGTTCTTCGCATCGAACCGGAAGTCAATCGGCTTCTTCTCAGCCACGTCGCTGCACCCTCACCGCGCCGAGCCGCCCGCCGTGCCTTAGCGAGTCTCGGATGACCTTCATCACCGGCCCCATCGCCTTCACGACGGCGTCCCTCGAGACGAGGTTCGCCGCCTGCCTCGGATTTCCTATCGACAGGGCGAGGGCGTTGATGCCGACCGACGCCTGGATCGCCTTCATCGCGCGGATGAACCGCACGCGCAGCAGCGGCTCGAAGTAGTCCGCCGCCTTGTGGAGGTCGACGTACTCAGCCGGCTGCCTGGGCATCGAACCTCCTGAGCAGGTCGTCCGCGCACGCAGCCCACGGCACGCCCGTCGCCTCCGAGACGTCGAGCGCCGCGGCCATCAGGTGCAGCGCACCGTACTCCGGATCCGGCTCGTCGATGACCGCGTCAATCACCCGCCGCCCCGCCGCGATGACCGCTGGGTCTTTCGACCTGACGATCCTCGCGCACCGCTGGCGCAGATGCCGCAGCTGCTGGCGGTGCGACTGGTGGCGGATCCAATCCTTCCGCTGTTTCATGATGAACTACCGCCCACCCATAACGAACTTCAAAGTTCGTTATCAAAGGCTCAAAGATAATCGCAAAAGCATCTTGCCGAAACGCAAGCACATCCTCAAAATCCTTCGAGTTGGTCATGACGGCTTCCCGAGCTTCCCGACGAGGCTAAGCGGCGCCGGCTGGATCTTCCGGCTCGCCTGCGCGACGTGGTTCCGCACGACGTCCATCGCGACAGTCAGGAGCCCGTACGCGAGTAGCTGGTTGTCGATGGGTCCAGTAACGCCGACGTTCCCCGCGTCGTCCATGACGATCTCGATCTTCGCGACGATGTTAGGCATGCGGTGCTCCCTTGTGCTTGAAGTACTCGATCTGCTGGAGGCGCTTCGCGGCCCGCGCCCGAGACATCGGCTTCGAGAGGCGCTTCTTCCCCTCGGCGTCCATCACGACGTACCGGCCCGGGCCGACCCTTTTGATCACGCGACCTCCAGGAGCAGAAGGAGTTCATCCTCCTCGAGCCGCACGAGGTCGGGACCAACGACGACAGAGGAGACCCCGAGCTCTATCGTGGCAAAGGACGCCTTTATCCTGGCCGCAACTGCTGGAAATGAAACGCCCGCTTGGGCAAATACCGGCGCGACGACGACCCGCGCCCCCGACGACGCCCCAACGCCCCCCAGCGTCAGGCCAACGAGGAGCGTCTCTACCCGCGCCCCCGTGCTGGCGACAACCACGATGGCCCCGACCGTCGCCGCGACACCCACGCTCCGAACCGACGCACTCGCGGCGGCGGCAACCGCCAGGTGAGCATCAGACAGCAGGACCTGCGCGCCGACGCCGTCCAACGACACCTGAGCGTGGTACCTCCAGGCACGGGCGTCCTCCTCGACGGCGATCGCCTGGCCGGCGTACTGCCCTGGGTAGATTGAGCCGGGGTATCGAGTGCCGGGCATCCTACTCCTTCTGCTCCTTCCTCACGAGCGTCATGGTCTCGTAGTTAACCTCGTCGCCGTCCGTCGCGCCCAACAGCTCGCGGACCCGCGCCTCGAACTCCGCCTGCGCCCTCTGTGCGCTCTCAACCTCGGTGGTCGCCTGCTGGAGGAGAACCTGCACGAGCTGAAGCTGCGTCTGGTGGAGCTGCACCTTGAGCTGTGCGGACTCCATCGTCTTGGTCAGGAGGGCGTGCTCCGCTTTCAGCTTGTCGAGGTCGGGCGGGGCGCCCTGCGCCCTCGCGCCGATGGCGAGCACGAGCAGCACGAGCGCGACGAATCCAGCCGTGCGAATCATATCGGGTCTCCTTCTCATTGTGGCAATAGTTTCTCGACCGCCTTCGCGTGCAGCGCGGTCATGATGTCAGCCATCGCCACCTTCTGCGCGGCGGTGAGCAGGGCCTTCACGCCACCAGAACGAGACTTTCATTGCATCCCTCCTGGAAGTGTTGTCGAACAGGGCAGATCCCGTCCGGCCGCTTCGGTGAGCGCTTGGCATTGCGGCACCGTCAGCAGCCGCACGCGCGTGATGACCTTCTCGGCGGTCCAGCCCTGGAGCGTCGAGAGCGACACGCCGAGGACGGCTTCAAGGGCCTCGCGCTTGGCATCCGAGAGCGCGGCGATCCGCCGCAGCACGGGCAGGATCTTCGCTTTCGCGCTGCTCACGACGCGGTCCTCCGTCGTCACGGCCACCACCGTGCGGTCCTTGGCGGGCAGCCCGGCCTTCGCACGCAAGGCGTCAAGCTCGGCGGTCAGTTCCTGCACGGCCGTCACGGTCGCCGCCAGGAGCGGGACCAGATTGACCGAGAACACCCCGTCGAGATTCTTCCCAACCGCCTCGGGGAGATAGGCGAGCACGTTCTGCGCCGAGAAGCCGGCGTAGAGGTTCTCGGTGTCGAGGCCGGAGGCCTCGTTGTAGTGGAACAGGATCGGACGAAGGCCGAGCAGCGCGTTCAGCCCCGGCGTGTACGGCCCCTGGATGTCTTTGAGTCGCTCATCGGATACGCTCGTGATGTTGCCGCTGGCGTCGAAGGTCGCGGTGCCTGCACCATATGGTGCCCATGTTTGTGTTCCATTAGTATTTATTTGAGCGCGTAATGTTGTCCCACCCGCGTAGAAGCGGATCGCGCCGGAGGCGTGTGCCGTAGCCAAGTCAAGCCCGCCGGCTGTCCCGGTATAGATGACCGCTCCGTACGCATGCCCGAGGAAACTCGAACCAGTTGAATTATCCGCTCCGAAGTACGTGACTCCTCCGGTATTGGTCACACGCAGATACACATCGCTCGTTGCCGTCGTCGGTGTGATTTGAACTTCATTACTGGTGGTCTTGACGAAACCGCTACTCGTCACAGCCCCCGCGTTCCACACGCCCGACGTGACGGTCCCGAGCCGCGTGATGAGATCCTGAGTCGCGCTCGTGATTGTCCCCGAGAGTTGAGCGGCTGGAACCGCCGTCAGGTTCGCCGCGCTCAGCGACGAGAAGTAGGTCGAGGTCAGCGTCAGTTGCGGCGTGGCCGTCCCTGCCGCTGTCAGGCGCCCCTGCTGATCGACCGTGAACGTCGGGATGGCGGTCGCGGACCCATAACTGGCCGGCGTGACGGCGGTGTCGGCCAGGTACGTGGCGGCGATGTCGGTGCCCTGCCATACGCCTGTCGTAATTGTTCCGACATCATTCCCCGTCCCGTCGAACTTGACGTTCCCCGCCGCGACGTGGATCGCATAGTTGGACGCCCCTACAGCCGACGGCGCGTTCTCCACGTACAGCGTGGACGCCTCAGTTACGGTCGCTACGCCTGCGGAGATCGTCGGTCGGTACAGATAGGTGCCAGCCACGATGGGATGGTTGCCGGAGCTATACTCCGCGATCGTTGGGCCGATCCCAACACCAATAAGGTCACCTCCCGAGTTGCCGGCAGCGATATCCCCGCCAAAATATGCGCCGTACGCATATGGCCCTGCCGATGTGAAAGACCCCCGGACGTAGAGCCGAATCGTCGAATTAACCGCCCCACCGATCGCGTGCGGGCCGCCCCCTCCCGCCACGAGGTTGCCTGCAAGAAACAAGTTCCTCGGCCGGGTAGCGCCGAGCGCCCCGATGTCGTACGTGTCGTCGGTGAACCTCAGCGAACTAACCATCGTCCCGCTAAGCGTGAACGTAGCCCCAACAACGAGGTTGCCTCCGAGGTAGACGTTGGCCGGACGGTTAGCCCCCGACTGTCCGATGTCGTACGTGTTGTCCACGAAGAGCACGTCCTTGGCGAGCGTGCCGAGCCTCGTGATGTTGTCCTGTACCGCACTCTGGAGCGTCGTGCTAATACTCCAAGTGCCTGCCGCGTCCTGCGCGACGCCCGTGCTGCCAGACGTATCGAGCCCCGTTCCACCTTCCGCGGCCGGAATCGGAATTGCCGAAGGCGCGGCCGTTGCCACCCACCCCGTGTTCGTCCCCGCGCCGGTCTCCTTGCGGTAGAACGTGGTTGTCGCGACCCCATCGCGCCTCAAGTACACGTCTCCGACCCACCCGACGAGCACGCCCTCCGGGCTGCCCGTGCCGGAGCACACCCGGCCCCCGAGTGTGCCGAGCGTCGCGTTCGGCTGGACGCAGCTCGGAAACTGAGCCGTCTGTGCAGAAACGAGAACAGGCAGCAGGTAGCAAGCTGCAGCGAGAGCAATTATTCGCAAGCGCATGACACCCCTCAGATCAAGATGAACCCGTACGCGTTGTACGGCGACGCGGCGCCGCCTACCGTCGCCCTCGTGCGCACTTCGAGTTCCCTCACGGCCGCCGGCAGGCTGAACGTCGTGGACTTCACGAGCGCGAGCACGGTGTTTGCGAACACCGCCTCGACGATCTGCGCGCTCGTCGTCCGGTCCCACAGCTCCGCGTACGCTGTGTCCGCTGCTGTCACCTGCCCCATGAACTGGAGCTCGAAGGTCAGCCCGACGAGCGCAATCCCGTTGACCTCACGGTAGACAGGGAAGGATACCGAAGCGTACGCCGTATTCTCGTACGCCACCGACGCGCCGCCGAACGTCAGCCCTCGCAGCGCCGTCGGCCCGCCGCTGTACGACGTCTTCGCATTACCGTTCGCGTCGAAGACCGACCACCCCCGCGCGTCTGTGAAGGAGAGCTGGTCACCCACTTGTAAGGTCGCCGTGAAGCAGGCCCGCTTCGTCCCATTGTTGTTCACCTGGACGGTCGCGATCACAGGGGCCGTGTCAACGTTCACGAGTGAGAGGTAGTTCAACTTCCGCGTGGTCGACGCAGCAGGAGCCGCGACGGCCTCCACGGCTACCGCGCCAGCCGTCACCCCGTCCGCGCCTGATGACCCCGTCATCAGAAAAGACGCCTGGTCGATATCCACGTAAGAGCAGACGAAGGGCAACTCGGCGGTCGCGACGGCACCCGCCAGCTTCACCTCCAACGACTTCGTCGCGGTATCAAGGGAAAGCATTAGGCCCTCATCGCCACACGCGCGGCAACCGCCGCTGCCGAGTAATCCAGATCATCGAGCATCTTATCCGTGATGGTCGCAGCGATCTGATCTCCCGCTCTTACCGCGCGAGCAACGCTGGACTCCTGCGCTCGTACGATCGTGAGCATGTCCCCCACGACGTTAGTCACCCTGGCAACCTCAGCGTTGTCCGCGAGCGGCTGCACGTTCCTCGGCCACAGCGTCACGTTGAATGGCGGCGTCGGGAAGCGCGCCCCGTGGCCTGACGTCACGGTCAGCGACGTCCCAGCCTGAGCGGGGGACGGGGGAGATGCCACCGTCGAGTAGGCGAAGTTCTTGTGGTCGTCCACCTATCTCACCTGGATCAGCGCGGTCTGCGCCGTGGGCTCCGGAAGCGTCATCGTGAACGAGCCGTTGGTGCTGACGAAGACCTGCCCGAAGTCTATTACAACCACCGCTCGGTTCCCCTTCGAGAAATTGTAAATGAGCGCGCCCCTCGCCGCGAGCGTCGCGTTTGGCCACACGGGGTCAGCCCAGTCGAGGAGCGCGGTTCTCCCGTCGAGCAGCGCGCGGAAGTCTTTCAGGGCGACCCCACCGGCCTGGTATCCCGGTCCGAAGACCTCGCCCCTGGTCGTGTAGGTCGTCGTGTCCTCCCCGAGGTCCGCGTCAGCTGTGTAAAGCGCCATCCGGTAGATGTCCCCAGGTTGGTGGACCCCCTGAAGCATCTCCAACTTAAACGAGTTGACCAGGGCTTGAATGATCATGACTCCCTTACCCAGTGATCCGATACCTAACGTTTCCGTCCCCGTCGCGAATCACCTTCTCCGGGGGTGTGACGACAGGCTTTTCCTCCGGCGGCGTGAACTCCAGGTCGAGCGCCGGCTCCGGCCTCAGCGTCTGCCCCTCGAGAATCGCCTTCCGCTCGGCCGCGGCGTCGATGCCCTCGCGCCCCCAGCCGCCCGTGGCGAGGAGGTGCCACCACGTCTCGTAGCTGATCTCCCCCGCCTGCAGCGCGGTCAGCGCGACCTGGACCTCCTGCGGCGTCGCCCGGACGTTCAGGTACTCCTTGTTCAACTCGACCCCGACCTCCGTGTCCGCGGGTTTCTCGGCCGACCCCGCCCACCACGCGACGACCTGGAGGACGAGCGTAAGCCCGAGCTCGATCGCGCCGGCGACCGTGCGGAGCGTCGCGTGCTCCCCGCTGTGCCGCATCCGCACCGCCGACGCCGTCTCCGACGTGGTCGGCGCGTCCTCGATGAGCCGCGCGCCGAGGCTCGCCATCTGCTTCTTCTTCTCGTCCATCGCCGCGACGAGCGACGCGAGGCCCGACCCGGTGAACTCCAGCATCCCGGCCGAGCCCTGGACCTCGAGTTCCCAGACGACGCTCGGCCCGATCTTCATCTTCCCGTCTGCGGATGTCGCCTTCGACCCCGCGACCCATGGCGTCGGGAGCGCGATGAGGTGCAGCCCGTACTCGTAGTCGACCGAGTTGCGCCAGTGCCCAAGGTTCACGTCCGCGAGGTCGATGAGCGGTGGCTTCTCCAGCTCCGGCGTCGCGTGCGTCGCGCCGAGGAAGACGAACGGGATGAACGGCAGCGGCACGCCTCGACGCATCGCGACGACCGGATCCTCGACCGGCGCGAACTCCGACGCGTTGTCCGCCTTCGCGCGCCAGACCTGCTGGACGCACGTGTTCTCGACGAGCTGCACGACGCGGTACTGCATGGCGTTCTTGCAGGCGAACTCGTCCTTCTCGTCCGGGACCTCGACCACCTCGCGGAGGACGACCATCGTGAGCACGTCGTCGCCGCCGCGGCTCTCCGTCCGCCAATTAACGATGTCCTCCGCCCGGTAGCCGCAGAGGTACGGGCGCATGTCCTGAGACTTCTGGCTCGGCATGTCGACGAGGACGCCGAACCGCCCGGTCAACATCGTCTCGCGCGACGCGTCGACGGCGAACGTCTCGAAGGGCACGTTCGTCAGCGTCACGTCGTCAAGGTACTCCTTGAACGGCTCGGGGAACTCCACCTCCGGGGGCTTCTGGAAGATCGAGCCGGTCATCCCCTGCACCGTACGCATGACGGCGTTGTAGAAATTCCCGCGCTCGCGATACGCCTTGTTGCCCGCGACGTCTGTGCCGGGGAGGTCGGGCACGTACTTCGACGCCGCCGCGAGGACGGCGTCGCGGCCCTCGAAGCAGTCCCGGAGGCGCGCCCACTTCGGGAGGAGATCCGCGTAGTCTTTTCGTTGGGTGTTGACGGGCATCGATGATCACCGATAGAGATACCGTGACCGAAACGTCTTGTCCGTGTAGTCCTTGCCGTGCTTGAGGAGATCAGACGCCTGGCGTGCCAACCACGCCGCGAGCTGTCGGCGCCCGCTCGCCGTCATCGATCCAGGTTTCTTGATTGTCAGGATTGCCGCGCTTCGCTCAGTCATGTTACTTCTCCTCATCGTCGAAAGCCGAGGATCCAGAGCGCTGCCGCAATCGCCCATGGTCGAGTCCGGTCATTATCGGGATCGACGTAGTACAAATTATCGATCGCATCATCACGCGATCTAATCGTTGGTAACGATAAGTTTACCAAAAGACGACGCGCGTAATCCTCTATCGACTCACCGTCAAACGGCACGAACTCTGACGCGTCGCCCGCCCTCGCACGGGATTGAATCACCCCCACACCGCCTCCAGCACCCGGACCTCGCGGCCCGGTTCCAACAGCACCGAGTTGAATGCGCACGACGACGCGTCCACCTGGTCGTCGTGCTTCGCCGTTGGGAACCCACACAGCTCGGTGAGGTAGGGCTCGATCCACGCATCCTTTACCGGGTCGCCCGTGCGCAGGATGTACACGTTCCCCGCCTCGCACTGCGCCCGGAACGGCTTCGAGCGCGCGACCTTGTCGTGCGAGATCACGACCCACTTGTAGTCGACGCCCTTCAGCATCCGCGCGCGGGCGTCGACGACCGCCTTCCCCGATGCGCCGCCCTCTTTCTCCTCGCGTTGCGCGCACGTGAACTTCCCGTCAAGCGTGGCCGTCTGCAGCATGATCGCGTCGACTTCCGCCGGGCTCCACTGCCCGCGGGCGGCGTGCGCAATGTAGAACTGCCCTGAGGGAACCGTTACCCCGTGCTCGTTGACTCGCGTCCCCTCGCCGATCTTCACACCCGCCGTCCAGTCGCCGCCACCCTGCGTCGCCGCCGTGTCCCAGCCGCGGACGCACCGCGCGAGCTTCGGCAGGACCTCGACGAACTGGAACCACTCGCGCTTGAACATCCCGCCGCCGCTCGGGGCCGGGCGCTGCTGGTAGAGTCCGCTCCAGTCATACTCGCCCATCCCGGCCTTGCGGCGCGCGAGCTCGGCAAGCGGGTACTTCGCCGGCCACAGCGGATCGCCCACCTCGCGGTGTTCGTCCGCCACCTCGGCGATGGCCGGCAGCGAGATGACCTCCCACTGATCCGCGTCCGGGTTCTCCGCGGCGATCTTCAAGAGCCGGCCCGCCAAATCGTCCTCGTGCCACCGCGTGAGGCAGAGGATGATCGCGCCCTCCGTGCCGAACTGCCGCGTCGCGAATGCCGAGATGTACTGCTCCCAGACCCGATCGCGGTACGTCTCACTCTCGGCCTCTGCTCGGTTCTTGATCGGGTCGTCGATGATACCGAGGTCCGATGTCTTCCCCGTGATGGCCCCCATGATGCCAGCCGCGACGTAGTAGCCCGTCCCTCCGACGACGTCGAACTGCCCCTGCGTGCGTTTCTCCGCGTCGCGGGACTCCGCAAGGCGGACGCGCGGGAACAACCGCCCGTACTCCGGCGTCGACATGATCCGCTGGACGTCGCGGCTCATGTCCTGCGCGAGCGAGTCGCTGTACGAGCAGGCGATGATGCGGAGGTTCGGGCGCTTGCCGAGCGCGTAGGCGGGAAACCGGCGGCTCACTTGCTCAGATTTCCCGTTCTGCGGCGGCTCGAGGATCATGAGCCGGCGGCACGTGCCCGCGAGCACCTGGTCGAGCTTCGCGGCGACCACGCGGTGGTGCCAGTTGATCTCGTAGTCGGGCTTCGTGTAACGCGTGAAGGCGAGGAGCGTCCGGCGCGACAGCTCAACCTCGATGGCCTCGCGCTGCTTCGAGACAGGCATCGCGTCTAGCACAGCGAGTGCGGTCATCTAAACTCCGCCTCGAATATAGGTAAGATGCGTGCGCAAGCTGACGGGATAGAACGCGATCTCACGGTCCCACGCCAGCATCCGTTCGTCAGCGAATGAGACGAAGCATGACAGGCAGAGCACGGTCTGCCGGAAATAGTCCGGCACCGCGACGCGCCACATCTCGTCCGGCACGTGGAACCCGACCGCGCTCACGTGGTAGCACACGCCGCACCGCTCGCGGGTTGCGATGCTGATTCCTTCTTCCCAAGACATCATGCTACTCAACGGACTCCGCCAGCGCCTTGTGCCGCGCAAGCAGATCTTCGGTCGACACCTCGGCGAGCTCGATGGGCCCGCCGCCCTTCCCTGTGTGCTCGACGCGATCAGGGAACAGTCCGACGTGACGTCCCATGAGCTTCAGCGGCTGCGGCTTGTCCCAGAGCTTCACCTCGACATCGTACGTCTTCCCCGTGATATTTCCATCCTTGTCATACTGGACGCGCGTCTTCTTCTTGATCGACTGGATCGCGCGCATCGCGCCGTCGGGTGCGCCCTCCGTGAGCTGCACCTGACCCTCGTCGTCGACGTAGTAATGCTCAAGACATGAGTTGGCGAGGAGCGCCATCTCCTGGAGCACCTGATCTTGTGTGACATTGACGCGAGAAAGACGCTGCGCTTTCCCACGCTCGACGGCTGCAGCAATGTTAGAATCTTTTAGAAACTCACACGCAGACTCAGCAGCAGACGTGGGGGAGTACCCCGCGCGTATCGCCGCCTGCGTCCCGTTGAGATCGATGAGGTACTCGGCGACGAACGCCGCCTGGCGTGGGTTCAAAGGCTTCGAGGTAGGATCTTCAGACAACAGAGGTCCCTCGCCTCCATACAATAGACTGTCAAAACCCGCGTGTCCAAGTATTTTTCATTGAAAAGTTCTGCTAGTCTGACATCAGCGACATCATTTGCATCAGCCAGCGTGGTAGCGCCTAGAGATTAATAATAACCAACACGTGGGTTATTTTTTTCTATATATAAAGCTTTATATCTGATGTAAATGATGTCGCTGATGTAGAGGCTGACCCACGGGTTTCATTAAGGAAACACCCACCCACGGTGTTACATACTCTAAAAAATTGAGTAACCAAAAGAGGGGGGCGAAACAAAAAGGAAGCAAAAAGGCGAAACAAATAAGAAGGGACGTAGGGATCGTGTGTTGGGCTAAAACGGCACATCATCAGCCCCAGGCTCGCGCCCCGCGCTCGGCAGCTCGGGCTGCACGTCCACCGACTTGAGCATCCAGTCCCGCGCCGGGCGACGCGCAACGTAGACCTCCGTGCCGTTGCTGAGACTCCGGCGTCGGTCGCGGTTCCGCCGGAGCCACGACCCGAGGATGCGCCCACTCCACGGCGCGCCGTCCTTCGTCGGCAGCTCGGGCAGCGCGAGCAGCGTCGAGAGCGAGACCGTCTGGTTGAGGTACTGCGCGGCCCACGCCTCAAGCAGCTCCTCCATCTCGTCCTCGTCCTCGGCCTCGGCGTCCGCCTCGACGTCCGTCTTGTTCTCGAGGAACGCGCGGATGCCGGCATGGCAGAGGATGCCACCCACGGCCACACTCCACGGCTCGAAGCCGTTCAGCACGCGCCCCTCGTCGTGCTCCGGACGCCCGGCGGCGAACCACGCGCGCACCAGCACGTAGAGTGCGGCGAGCAGCTCCATCCGGTGCTCGGGTACCCAGCTCATGAGATCCTTCTCCCAACCCGCGCGCTCAGACGGCTGCTGGGTGGACGTGTCGAGCCTGACGCGGCACATGCGACCGGCCATGTCTCGCGGGAACGCCGGGTTGTTACCCGTCGCCACGAACGTCGAGTAGTTGTGCGGCGTGGTGATCTCGGTTGAGCCGAGCACGCGGCCAACGCGGGCGTTCTTGCCAGTGAGGATTTTGTTGAGGTCCGGGCTCTTGAGGTCCTTCACCTCGTCGAGGAAGATGATCGGCGCGCCGGTGATGAGGATCGCGGTGAGGAACTTGCGGCGCTCGCTCTCGCTGCCATCCCACTCGGCCTCACTCGGCCAGGCGCCCGTCAGGATGTAGCACCAGCACTGGACCATCAGCGAGGCGCCGGTCCGCGTCGCCGGCTTGTCGATGAGGAAGAGCGGCACGGCGTGAAAGAGGCTGCGCGTGAGGATCGTCAGCGGGAACGCGAGCATATTCGCGAAGGCCGCCGTCTCGCGCCAGTCGCAACCCTCGCGGAGGTCGACGTACGGGTGGCGGCCCTGGCGGCCCTTGAAGGGGAACTGCCAGACCATCGCGTCGAGCCGACTCACCGCCTCGGCGACCTGCGGGCCGGTAGGGCGCTCGGGGATCTCGGGGAGCGCGAAGTCCGGCCGCGGCTGGTAGAACAGGCCTGTCTGGCGGTGGAGCCCCGGCGTCGTGACGAGGCGCCCCTCGGGGGTGAAGAAGGGGATCGGGGTGAAGCCCGTCGGCTCGGGCAGGGGGAGCGTTGGGCTGGCGAGCATGAGGCTTGCGAACTCGCGCGGCGGGTAGACCTTCGTGCGCGTCCGCTTGGCTCGCACCTCGACGCAGGGCACCATGCGGCCGACGATCTCTCGGAATGTCTCGACCTCGATCTTCCGGAACCCCGAGATGTGCTGCAGCAGCGTCGGCTCCTCGAGCTTCACCTGCTCCTCGTAGAGGGTGTGGAGGCAGGTGTTCGCCGAGTCGCGGAGGATCAGGACCTCGTCGTCGCGCTTGAAGAGCCCGGGCGGCTCGTTAGCCTGCACCACGTACCCCCACGCACGGTCGACCATCGTCGTCGTGAGGTCGCAGATGTTAATGCTCCGCCCGTCGTCGACCGGCGTGTCCACGCGGAGGATTGAGCCGACGGTGGTGAGGATGTCGTGGCCGAGCAGCTCGGTGACGACCGAGGCGCCGGCCGTCTGACGCCCAGAGGCGAGCGCGGCCTCGGTGTCCGCGACGGCTGACGCGACGTCGCCGGGATCGCTGCCCGTCGCCCGCATGACGGCCTCGAGGACCGCGACGACGCGGTCTCTTGGGACGCCGTGCTCGAGGAGGACCTTGGCGAAGGCGAGGCGGAGGTTGTGGCGCTGCTGTGTGGGCCAGGCGGCGGCGATCACGACGCCGACCGCCGCGTGCTGGACTGCCACGTCGAGGGCGTCGGGTTCTTCGACGCGCCCGATGTCGCCTAAGGGGTCGACGAACCGGATCGCCTCGCCGGAGGGGTGTGTGCTCCCAGGCCCGACGCTGAGGGTGTGGGTCTGCTTCTGCGTCACGCCCCGCAGCTCGATGATGACCTTCCCGTCGACGCCCGTGTGGCGACGCGTGCGGCACGGCCCCTTGACGAGGTAGTTGGCGTGCGACCGGGGTTTGCTCTCGCGGCCGTAGCGCCAGCCGGTCGGTGGGAGCAGGGCCTCGACGACCTGCCGGGCCTGGTCGCTGTTCGCGTCGATGTCGACGTCGTGGAAGAACCAGTCCGCGATCGGACTCGTGCCGTTGAGCACGCCGACGTTGTCGCCGGGGCGGAAGTCGCTGGGCTGGGCGCCGCGGCTGTTCGCGCTCCACCCGGTGAGCCGCCCCTTCTTCTCGGCGGGGCGCACGGGGGTCACCGGGAGATGGTAGGCAGCGTAGAAGGCGAGGGCCTCGGCTTGGTTCGTGGGTGGCGGTGGGGCGGCCGCCATCAGCAGCGATCCTCATCACGGGTCAGCATGTCGCACTCCATGTCACAGCGGGGTGAGAGGGCTCTTCGGGCTCCACGCGGAGTGCGCCGCGCGACTTTGGATCGGGGCCGGCCAGCCCAACCCAAAGAGCTGGAGGCAGGATAGCACAGAGGGAAGCGCGTGTAAAATGTCAAAGGTTTGACGGTTTTACCAGCTAGCTGGTAGCATGGGGGCATGATCCTGGTCGTTCCGTTTAGCCTCCTGGCCCGCATCTACGCTTACGCGCGCGAGGTGGGCCTCGATCCGGTAGGGGCCGGCCTCGACCTGCTCACCCGTGCGCTCGACCAGCGCGAGGCCCGCCAGCGAGGCGGGCGCCGTCGACAAGCGGCTCTCACCCCTGCGGCGCGCACCGCCCTGGCACGGCGGGCGGTCGCGGCACGTACAGATCGACTGGACAAGCGATCAGGATCCGTGGTAGATTCTCACCGAACTCGTCACCTCGAAGGGAGCCACACGATGACACTCACGTTGAAGGGCCTCAGCAAGAACGGCAAGGCCGCGTACTACACCGGCGCGGCCGTCACCATCCGGATCGCGCTGCAGGCGTTCGTCGACCAGACGGCCCCACAGGCCATCTCGGTGCCGGACGGCGCGTTCGCGCCGGCGAAGCCGGTGCTCACGCCGGAGGAGCGGAAGGCGCTGCGCGCTGCGCGCCCGAAGCCGACCCTCGCCGAGCGGGCGGCGGCCGCCCAGAAGCGGGCCGACGCGCTCGCCGCGAAGGCCGCCGAGGCCGCGAAGTCCGCCAAGGCCGGGGCCGGGCTGTAGGACTGTCCCACCCCTGAGCCCGCAACCTGCGCTAAACACGCAGGTTGCGGGTTTTCTTCGTCTGGCCGTCCCTTCTCGCTTTACAATCATTTTTAGAAAGGGTAAGATGCGCTCATGTCAACCGCGACCCAACGACGAGACCGGGCGCAGAGGATCCCACATGACCACCTGCCCACGCTGCGGCAAGACCCACCAGACGAAGGCGGCGCAGGCCGCCTGTTCAATGCGGGAGGACCGATGACGCTCCAAGCACACGCTGACGCGATCATCCACCGAGCCGTGCGTCACGGCTCCGAGTTGCCGCCGCTGGTCACGATCTGCGCGTGGTGCCCGGACAGCCGAGCCAAGACCGAGGAGGCGGCGCGCCTCGGGCTGCGCGTGTCGCACGGCATGTGCCCGGCGTGCGTGCTGAGGTTCGAGGAGCGGTGAGGCAGCCTGAACTGTTCGACGAGGCGGAAGAGCTGACCGCTCCCAGCGCCGAGCGGAGCACCTGGCAAGAGATCCCCGCCGCGCGCTTCCTCTCGTGGACGCGCCGCGAGCAACTCGCCTACTGCGCGGCCCGGGACGAGGACGCCGCGCTTTACTGCGTGCCGCCGGAGGACCCCGAGTGGTACAGACAGCGGGCTCGGAGCTACAGGGAGATGATGCGATGATGACTGAGTGCCCAGAATGCGGCTACACGCCAGACGATGACGACGAACACCCCAACCCTAACACGCGCTACACTCCGGATGGCAACATCGAGCCGGAGTTTCGAGAGCAGGTCCGCGAGGCGCTCGACCTCGACTGGGGCACCCGCGACCAGCAGATCCTCGACGAGATCCGAAGGCTGAAGCGCGTCGAGGCGCGCGTGCTGGAGGGAGCGGCGGCGCGGTGAAGCCTTACTACCAAGACGATCAGGCCGGCATCACGATTTACCATGGGGATTGTTCTGACGTGCTGCTGACGCTTGACGCCGTTGACCATGTGATTACAGACCCACCGTACTCGAACGCCTCCCATGCGATGCACGAGGCGGGACGACGGTGGGCGGATTCAGCAGATGGTCGCAAGCGCGCACGCCTCGGGTTTAGTAGTGTCACGCAAGAATACCTCGGAGAAGTCCTACAAAGCAGCCACGCGCGCAGATGGGCCGTCTTCACGATGGACGAACCAATCGCAGCGGCTTTGCGCGTAAACGCCCCTGATGGTTGGAAGTACGTCCGTACAGGCGTTTGGCTCAAGCCTGGCGCTGCGCCTCAATTCACTGGTGATCGTCCTGGCATGGGGTGGGAACCTGTGGTCATCATGCACACAAGAGGCGGACGAATGCGCTGGAATGGCGGCGGTCGACATGGCATCTGGAAAGTGTCAGCTGTTCGCGGTGCGCATCCTACAGAGAAGCCCATTGAACTCTACTGTTCATTCATCGAATTGTTTACTGACGCCGGGGATTTGATCCTCGACCCCTTCATGGGCAGCGGCACGACCCTCGTTGCCGCGAAGCAACTCGGCCGCAAGGCCATCGGCATCGAGATTGAAGAGCGCTACTGTGAGGTCGCGGTAAAGCGCCTCGCGCAAGGCGTCCTCTTGCCGGCACCGATGCCAACCCTCGAACAAGGCAAGATCTGGTGACGCACGCCTCTCTCTTCGACGCCTCGCCACTTGAGATCCACGAGACAGACTGGCACCCCGACGATCCGCCGTCCCTCGACGGGATCCATGAGATCGCCCTGAACTTCGCGACCGACGGCCTCGACTGGGCGCGCGGCGCGCGTCCGGTCGGTGTCACCGTCGCCACACTCGACGGCCAGCTGACGCGCTTCCTCCCCTTCCGGTTCGCCGGCGGGAACCTCGACGAGGCTGTGGTCAGGCGGTGGGCACAAACAGAGCTGCGCAACAAAAAGATCACGAACGCGAACACGCGGTTCGACCTGCACGTCGCGCGCGAGTGGGGCGTCGACCTCGAGGCGCAGGGCTGCTGCTTCAGCGACATCCAGCACACGGCCGCGCTGCTCGACGACCACCGCAAGCGGTTCAAGCTCGACGCGCTCGCCGAGGACTACCTCCCCGGTCAGCCGGTCGTCCCCCGCGTCGACGAGACACGGCACCACACCTACCACGCGTCGGAGGTTACCGCCCGCGAGAAGTTCTCAGTCGAGTTGATCGGGAGGCTCCGCGACGTGATGTACGAGGAGCTCGATGCGCAGGACTTGTGGGCCGTCCAAGGCCTCGAGGACCGCGTCATCCCGGCCGTCGTCGAGATGGAGAAGAACGGCGCGCCGCTCGACCTCGAGCTACTCGAGCGGTACAGCGCGGAGTGTCTGCGGCGCCACGACGCGCTGCTGCGAGAGGTCGCCGCGGAGGTCGGCTTCGGCTTCGATCACAAGGCGAAGAGCTGGCAGCGCCTGTTTGAATCGCTCGGCCTTCCGCCGACCGAGGGGCACGCGGAGGCCATCATCGAAGCGATTGATCATCCGGTTGTTCGGAAGGCGCACCTCGCCGCGCAGTACGCGTCGCTGCACTCGAAGACGTTCAAGGCGTACAAAGAGCGCATCGGCAGCGACGGCGTCCTGCGCTTCGATCTGAACCAGCTACGCAACGAGAACCGCGGCACGGTTACCGGACGCTTCTCGGCGGGGTTCATTCAGCAGGTGCCGAACCACGATAACCACGCGGCGGTCTTCGGCGAGGACCTCTTCCCGCGCCGCCTCTACGTGTCGGGCCGCGGGCAGTACCTCGCGGCCGACGCCGCGCAGATCCAGTACCGGATCTTCGCGCACTACGCGAGCAACCCACGCGTCCTGAAGATGTACGCCGAGGACCCCCGCGCGAGCTTCCACAAGATGATCGAGGGGATGATCCGCCCCCACAAGCCGGATCTCGTCTACTCGCACGTCAAGAACATGAACTTTATGCGGATCTTCGGGGGAGGCTTGATCAAGCTCGCTGTCATGATGGGGTTCATCACCGAGGCGGTCGGCGAGGAGATCCGGCGCGCGCGCGGACAGAAGACAGACCCACGCCTCGCGCAGGCTCGGGAGATCGACGCCATCTACGCGCGCATGCTGCCGGAGGTCGAGCCACTGCTCCGCAAGGCGTCACACCTGGCGATGACGCGGTGCAACGAGTGGTGTCGATCCTCGGACAAGCTACACCGCGAATTGCCTCACCGTGGCTACGTGCGGACGATCCTCGGCCGGCGCAGTCGGTTCCCCGACGACTACCGGTTGCACAAGGCGTTCTGCATGATCGACCAGGGCAGCGAGGGCGACATCGTCAAGACGAAGATCGCCGAGCTGCACGAGGCGCGGAAGGAGACCGGCTTCGTCATGCGGATGACCGTCCACGACGAGGTCACTGGCGACGCGCTGGAACCGGAGACGCTCGCGCGGGTTGACGCGATCCTGAACAGGCAGTCGTTCCCGCAGCTGAAGGTCCCGATCCTGTGGGAGTGCCGAGCGGGGGCGAACTGGGCGGAGTGCAAGTGATGGACTGTGAAGAGTGGGCCGGCTGCTACGACAGCGGATGGCGCGACCTGATCACGCCGGAGAGTTTCGCGCATCCAGCAAAAGCGGCGCGCGGGCTGCTGGTCCGCATCTTCGATGAGTTGTTTGCGATGGGCGCATTGCAGCGCGGCGGCCTGGTAGCCGACCCCTTCGGCGGCATCGGTTCCACGGCAATTGAGGCCGCGTCTCGTGGCTGCCGGTGCATCTGTGTCGAGTTGGAGGAGAAGTTCGTGGCGCTAGCCCGCGAGAATTTCGCCCTGCACGCGGCGTCATGGGCGGCGATGGGGTATCCGCAGCCGGTGATGGTGCAGGGGGACTCGCGGCGGCTGCGGGCGTGCATCGGGCCGGCGCTGGCGGCGTGCGTGGTGAGTTCGCCGCCGTATGCGGAAACAGTCAACGCGAGCGGCCACGGTATCGACTGGACGAAGGCCGGGCCCGCAACTGGCAATCGCAAGCGCGGCGAAGGTTGCAAGCATGAGCAGACCCTCCGCGATCAACTCGCCTACGGCACCACCCCCGGCCAGCTCGGCGCGATGAAGGCCGGCGACGTCGCGGCCGTGGTGTCGAGCCCACCCTACGCACGAAGTCTGACGCAGGGCAATCATCCAAAGGATTACGACTACACGAAATACGGTGGTCGTGGGCAACTCGCGCACGCGCAGCGATACGGCAAAGCCGAGGGTCAACTTGGCAACATGGACGAGGGGAGCGTCGCGGCCGTCGTGTCGTCTCCGCCCTATGCTGCTCAGGACACTGGGGCTACGAGGCGTGAGTTAAACAAGTACGATACTGGGCAGGAGCGCGATCAGCGACAGTACGGCGCCAGCGCGGGCCAGTTGGCGCGGCTGCCCGAGGGCGCCGTTAGCGCCGTCGTCAGCTCGCCGCCGTTCGAGGACAGCGATCAGCGCGGCGCTGATCGCTCGTCGCGTGGCGACTACTTTCAGCGCGCATCAGGAAAACCGTTTGGTCAAGGCGCATCAATGACGGGGTATCCAGATTCACCCGGCCAACTTGGCCAGGAGCGCGGCGACACCTTCTGGACCGCCGCCCGCGACATCGTGGCCGAGACGCACGCCATCCTCAAGCCCGGCGGCTACGCCGTCTGGATCGTTAAGAGCTTCGTGCGGAACAAGCGCATCGTGGACTTCCCCGGCGACTGGCAGCGGCTGTGCGAGGCGTGCGGCTTTGAGACGGTCAAGGAAGTCCACGCCATGCTCGTGCAAGAGCACCGGTGCATCGATCTGTTCGGCGAAGAGCGGGTGACGCGCAAAGAACGTAAGTCGTTCTTTCGAAGGCTGGCCGAGTCGAAGGGCAGCCCGCGCATCGACTATGAGACGGTCCTATTCATGGTGCGTCGATGAAGAACGAGTCCGGCCTCAAGTCCGCCCTCCTGCGCGAGGTCAAGCGCCAACTTCCCGGCCTCGTCGTCCTCGCGCACGCCGACGGCATCCGGTCCGGCGTGCCGGACTGGAGCGTGACAGGCGGCGGCCGCACGACGTGGTGGGAGTTCAAGCACGCGACGCCAGACTTCGATTCTCCAGGCATCCAAGAGCTGACGATGCGGAGGCTCGCCGCTGCCGGCTTCGCACGCTACGTCATCTGGGAGGAGAATCGCGGTATCAAGCGCACGTTGATCATTCACCCGAACCATCTAAAGGATCGACAGCCCGAGGCGTGGGCTGTGGGGTTCCATCATCGATTTATCGTCGACTATCTGAGGGAGGCACACAACCTATGAATCTCACTGTCAACTCCCAACTTCTCGCTGCGGAGCTTCGGCTCCTCACTAAGGTCGCGCCATCGAAGCCGACGATCGCGATCCTCGGCCATGTGCGGCTGAAAGCTGAGGTGGGCGCACTCGCCCTCCAGGCGACGGACCTCGAGGTCGGGCTCTCGACCAGATGCCCCGCTGAGGTCCATGTGCCGGGGGTCATCGCGCTGCCCGTCGCCAAGGTCCTCGCGCTCGTCGAGCAGTTTCCCGACGCGGACGTATCCCTTGCGCTCGACCAGACGTCTCAGGTCACCGTACGGTGTGGGGCCTTCGCCTCGCGGCTGCGGGCACTCCCCGCCGAGGACTTCCCGACCCTGCCGGAAGTCGAGGGTACATCATGCGTGCTCAACGCCGAAGGTCTCCAACGGTTGATCGCGCGCACGCGTCATGCCGGCACCGTCGAGGATACGCGGTACTTCCTCCACGGGGCGCTCCTGACGCTCGCAGGGCCGACCGCAACGATGGTGGCGACGGACAGCCACCGGCTCGCCCTTGCGACGGGTCCTCGCCCGGACGGCGAGGATGCGCGTGTGATCATCCCGGCGCGGGCGCTCGACCTCTTGGCGAGGCAGACCGAGACGGGCGACCTCACGTTCACGGTCGGCACCCGCCACCTCTTCTTCCAGGCGGGCGAGCGGCTGCTCACCTCGCGGACGATCGACGGTGAGTTCCCGAAGTACGAGAAGGTTATCCCAAGGAACAATGACAAAGTCGTCTCAGTCGGCCGGGACGCGCTCGCCGCCGCGCTGCACCGCATGGACGTCCTCTCGGATCGCAACCGAGCGGTCAGTTTTGATTTCACACCAAGATCGTTACACCTGTCCTCCTCGTCTGTCGAGGTCGGGTCCGCCGATGAGGATCTCGCCATCTCATATGACGGGCCACCGCTGAAGGTCGCGGTTGACGGGGGTTACGTGCTCGACTTCCTGGCTGTCGCCTCGGAGTCGACCATCACACTGACCCTCAAAGATCCGACCAGCGCGATGCTCCTGACGAGCGGAAGCGACCACACGGAAGTCATCATGCTGATGAGGATGTGACCGATGACACCAGAGGAGCAACAAGTCGAGAAGGCCGAGCGTGACGCGGCGATCTGCGCGTACTACCAGGAGGGCCACACGATGGCGGCGTGCGTGGCCCGCTTCCATCTGAGCCGACAGCGCGTCATCCAGATCCTCAAGAAGGCCGGCGTCTGGCGGCCCTACGTCAAGTCCGTACGCACGAAGTTCCTCGGCATCAGCGTAACCGAGGAGGCGAAGCGCGAGCTGAGGCAGCGGGCCGCGAGGCGCGGCGTCTCAGTCTCGAAGCTCGTGTCTGACGTGGTGGACGCGGCGATCGCGAAGGGTAAGTGACGTGCCCCGCTGGACGTGCGACCACTGCGGCAGCGGCTTCACGCTGCGCGAGATCGCCCGCGACGAACAGTCCATCACGGTCGCCTGGGTTTGTGTCAGATGTGGGAGGACGATCTACGATGATGATTCACCAGCTCTTAAGCCTCACCCGCCCGCTCTTCGTCCTCGACACCGAGACGACGGGCACAGACCCACGGACTGACCGCATCGTCGAGCTAGGGTTCCAGCGGTGGACTGCCGAGGGAGTGACGAAGGAGTACCGCACGCTCGTCAACCCCGGCGTGTCGATCCCGGCGAGCGCGACGAAGGTCCACGGCATCACGGATGACAATATGCAGACGTGCCAGGACTGTCGGAAGCACCGAGATGACGTCGCGCCCGACCGGTGCCGGTGCGATCGGTTCCGACCCGTGCCCACCTTCCAGCAGCTCGCCGCGAACCTTGCCGGCGGGTTCTCTGACTGCGACTTTGCCGGCCAACATGTCAGGTTCGACCTGCGGGTCCTCGACGCCGAGATGCAGCGCGCGGGCGTCGCGTGGTCCTACGCGGGCGCGCGGATCGTCGACAGCTACCGCCTGGAGGCGCTCGCCCTGCCGCGCGACCTCGGGTCGCTCCACGAGAAGTATACCGGCGCCCGGCACGAGGGCGCGCACGGCGCGCTGAGCGACGTCCGGGCCGCGGCAACCGTCATCGCCGCGCAGCTCGAGGCGCACGGTTCCCTGCCTCGCGACCTCAGCACACTCCACGCCGCGCAGTGGCCGGGGTGGCTCTGCGACGGCGGGCAATTCACGATGGTTGACGGCGTCGCGACGTGCCAGTTCGGCAAGTGGCGAGGCCGCCCGATGCGGGAGATCGACCCATCGTACTGGGACTGGATCCTCCGCAGCGAGTTTCCGGCCGACGTGAAGGCCCTCGCGAGCGCGGCGAAGATGGGGGAGTTTCCTGGAGAGAAGAAATGAGCACGCATCTGAGTATTGATGAAGTTATCGACGCGTGCAGGGGCGCACGGGTGACACTGACGATCGATGGTTTTCGTGTGCCCGTGATCATCGTCGATATTCAGAGGCAGCCACGCAAGCTCATCAGCCTTCAGGGTGTCTTCGTCACGACCGGTATTCCATTCCGCAAGTGCGACGGCAACCATGGTGCGCCTCGATGCGACGACCCGGAGTGCTGGCAATGCTAGATTTCTCTTGCTTCCGCCTCGCGACTATGTGATTGAGCTGGGGTTCCAGCGGTGGAGCGCGGCGAAGAAGGGGGAGTTTCCAAAGTAAGGATATGATCAATGCCGATAGTAGAAACGCTCAGCATCACGAGGGAAATGATCCCGATCGCCGACGATGAATGGGAACACTACCCCTACTTCGTGCGGATCTTCCACTTCGCGCTCGGCACGGTGACGACCCGCGAGGACCTCTCAGCGCCGGGGTACGCGAAGGGCTTGCTCCGCTGTTTCATCAACGACGTGGGGGTCAACCCGGTCGATTTCGATGAGGCTCTCGCGCGCCTGAACGTGGGCATGACGCGCGGGGAGATTCTGAAGAAGGCGCAGCCGAGGGGCATCTAAATGTCTCTCGACTTCTCCCGCTCCAGTCGCGCCGGTGTCTACGTGAGGAGGACTATCTATGCCTAGAATTATTAGTAGTAGTTTGCTCGCGGCTTGCCTCATTGAGGAGGGGCTAGTGCCGAAGGAATGCAGCGACATCGATCTGGAGATGCCGGCCGATGGCGTCACGCGGCTGATCTATCGCGTCTTCGTCGAAGACGTTGACCTGGCGAAGCTCGGACGGGCGTTTTCTAAGGCTGGCCGGGGTGAATGGCCAGAACGCACATCCACGCAAAGATGCGACGGCAATCATAGTATGCCTCGGTGCGATGACCCGGAGTGCTGGCAATGCTAGACTTCTCCCGCTCCCGTCTCGTCCCGTTCGCGCACCAGCGCGAGGACACCGAGTGGCTCATCGCGCATCCGTACGCGCTGATCGCGTCCGAGATGCGCACGGGGAAGACGAAGATCGTCATCGACGCCGCGCAGTTCATGTTCGAGGCCGGCACGATCGACACGGTGATCGTCGTCGCCCCCGCCCCGGTGCGCGACGTGTGGGCGGACCGGGCACTCGGCGAGATCGCGAAGCACCTGTGGGAGGGCCTGCCGGCCACGGTGACCGAGTACCACGCGCGGATCCGCACGTGGCTGCATGGTGGGATCGCCGCCCGCAAGCTCGACTGGTACGTGACGAACTTCGAGTTTATCCGGAGCAAGAACCGCCTCGCGCAGCTCATGCCAGTCTGCGGGCCGCGGACGCTCCTCGTGCTCGACGAGTCGTCGTTCGTCAAGAACCACGCCGCGCAGCAGACGAAGGCGTGCCTCCAGCTCCGGCGCGCGTGCGGCCGAGTCGTGCTGCTGAACGGCACGCCGATCTTCCACTCGCCGATGGACCTGTTCAGCCAGGGGAACCTGCTCCACCCGTCGATCCTCGATTGCCGGTTTATCACATACTTCAAGGCGCGCTACGCCATCCAGGAACCGATCCTCGCGTACGGCGGCAAGCCGTTGATGGATCCGTACGGCAAGGCCATCCAGAAGATCGCCGGTTGGACGAACCTCGGGGACCTGCAGCGGCGCTTCGCGCCCTATACCGTGCGGCGGCTGCAGAAGGACTGCCTCGACCTGCCCCCGAAGCTTGACCCGGTGACGCTGACCGCGACGCTGACCGAGGCGACGTGGCGCGCCTACCGGGACATGCGCGACGAGCTCGTCGTCTGGCTCAGGGACGACCGCGTGGCGACTGGGGCGACGGCCGCCGTCCGCGTCATGCGGCTCGCGCAGATTACGAGCGGGTTCATTGGCGGGATCGAGGACGCGTGCGTCGGGGCGGCGGACGACGGGCTGCTGGAGAGTCTAGATTTATCACGGGGGCAGCCGACTGAGTCGGTAGACTGCCCGCCAGACGCAGAGGGGCTAGCACCGATAGCGGCAGATGAGGTCCGGCAACCAATCCGGAGCGCCCTCACCCAAGAAATCGGCCGCGAGAAGCTCGACGTCCTGCTCTGGTTCCTCGGGCAGATGCTCGAGCGCGAGGAGCACCCGAAGGTCGTCGCGTGGTGCCGCTTCCGCGCTGAGCTGGAGCGTGTCGAGCGGGATGTTGCGAAGTTATGTACGTGTGGACACAGTCTCGACGAGCATGAAAAAGATAATCAAGATGTCTATCATAAGTGCAGGCATCATCTCTGTTCCTGTCAAACCTGGGTGAAGCAGTTTCGGACCGCCCTGCTCTGGGGCGGACAGAAGCGCGCCGAGCGCCTCGCCGCGCTTGCGCTGCTGAAGCCCGAGACGTCGCCCGACGCCCCGGTGTTCGCGGGCGGGACGTTTGGTACGGGGAGCTTCGGCCTCGACATGACAGCTGCGCACACGAGCGTCGCGCTCTCGTCGGACTACTCGCCCGGCAAGCACGCGCAGGCCGCCGACCGGGTCTATGGCCCGGGGCAGGTAGCGCCGGTCGCGTACTTCGACGTCGTGGCCGTCGGGCCCCGTGGGCAGAAGACTATCGACCACGCGATCGTCGCGGCGCGGCGCGCGGGGGAGGACCTCGCGGCGTGGACGAGCGAGGCGTGGGTTAGAGTATTGGAGGACGAGTGATGCCAGGCACCGAGAGCGGCGGCCGTCGCGGCGACCCGATCCGCGTCTGCGCGAGAGGGCACCAGCCGCTCATCCACACGGGGGCGTGCCCGCTATGCGCGCTCGTGTCGCGGCTGACTCGCCTCCGCCCATTCCTACGACACCAGGAGGGGTGCCCGGCGCCTACAGACGCGTGTGTATGCGGCCTGGACGCCGCGTTCGCGGGTGACAGAGCGGAAACTGGCCAGAATAGCGGGGAACCGGCCAGGGCTGGCCAGGCGCCGCGAACGGAAGCCGGGCCATAGTCTCCTATGGGCCTCGACTCTGGGCGTTCCTAGGGCATCCTCGTCGGTTGGGCTGCTAAGTTGTTGGTATGAAATGGTTTATAGTCTTTCTTCGCGGGGCCGCACTTTTCGCTTTACAATCCTTTTAAGGCGGACTATATTATCCACAGTCACCAGGCGCCCGCGAAGAGACGAGCGCCCCAGACAGGAGGCCCGACAGATGGCCGAGACGACCGCAACGACGATCCCCAAAAATCAACCGCTCACCAAGTGCCCCTGTTCGAAGTGCGGCCGCATCGGTAAGACGCGTCGCCCGCGCCCAGACTTCCTCTGCGTCCGATGCTTCATCGAGCGCGACTTAGATAGACCGCTGACAGCGGACGATATCAAGGTGGTGCGCTCGTGACTTCGCACACCCGGTCCGCCCAGCAGGACGTCAGCTTCGACGCGCTCATCGACGGCCGCGACTGCACGATCGAGTTTACGCGCGTGACCACGTGGGTCCACGACGCGCACTACGGCGCCGACGCGGACGGGAACCGAGGCATCGCGGTGGACTTCATCAACGAGGACTACGCTGAAGATGTGGTGATGATAAATGATGACGGAGATCCCGTCGCCGTGCCGGAGTTGCTGAAGGCCGAGGTTGACGCGGCCGTTGACGCCTACCTCGCGCGCGTCGAACCTGAGTATAACGACCGAAACGAGCCGGACTACGACGCCATCTACGAGGACCGGCGCGATCGGGAGGCGGAGGAGAGGTCATGAGCGACGACCCGACCTGCCCCGAGTGCGCGTCCACGATGGTGCTGCGTGTGAACAGCAGGACGGGGCATGAGTTCTACGGGTGCCTCAACTACCCGTCCTGCCGGGGGACGCGAGAGGTCAACAAAGCTCAGGCGGACCCGGACGTCCTGCCGAGCGAGCGCGTCCGACAGAATGACGCGCGGAGATGGAGGAGAGAGTGACGGACCACCAGTGGCGCGGCTACCAAGCCCTAGCGCGGTCAGTGATTGCCGAGGCGTGCGCTGATCTGATATCAGCGACTGCTTCGCAACGGGATCGCGCGTCGGCTGAGGTGTTCTTTGCCGGAGGACCAGACCTCGACTTCTGGTGCATGATTGCGGGTCTCGACCCGCAGCACCTCACCAGAAGGATGACAGATCCAGGGACGTTGTTCCGCCTACGGTTAGCAGACCGCGAGAAACGCAAGAAGGAGGGGAAGAAGTGAAGATCCTGCGCCTGCAGTCCAACAACGTCATGCGCCTCGTCGCCGTGGACATCACGCCGGCCGGCGACATGGTCATCGTCGGCGGCAAGAACGGGGCCGGCAAGTCGTCGGTCCTGAACAGCATCGCGATGGCCCTGGGCGGCCAGGCGATGTGCCCGGCCGAGCCCATCCGCGCCGGGGAGCGAGAGGCGAAGATCGTCGTCGACCTCGGGGACCTCGTCGTGACGCGGAAGTTCAGCCGCGATCAAACTCATCAGCCGGACTGCGCACACCTGAAAGTGTCAGGGCCACACGACGAGCGGGCGGTATGCAACTGCACGCCGACGTTCGGCGAGACCCGCTCCACCCTCACCGTCACCAACAAGGACGGTGCCCGCTACCCGAGCCCGCAGGCCGTGCTCGACCGGCTGCTCGGCACGCTGACGTTCGACCCGCTGGCGTTCGCCCGCGACGACGCGAAGCGCCAGGCCGAGACCCTCCGCCAGCTCGTGGGGCTCGACACGACCGCGGTCGAGGAGCGGCGCAAGGAGGCCTTCGCCTGCCGAGCAATGCTCAAGAAGACGCACGCGATCAAGGCCGCGCAGCTCGCGGCGCTGCCGTTCGTGAAGGGCGCCCCTGACGCCGAGATTCCCATGGAGGAGGTCACAGCCGAGATGGCGCGGGCGGAGGAACTCCGCAAGGCGGCGGAGGAGGCCGAGCGCGCGGTAGCGAGGCAGAAGGACAGCATCGCCACGGCCACCACCGAACGCGCAAAGCTCGGAGAGCGCATCAAGGACACCCGCGCCCGCATCGAGGAACTGCAGAAGGCCCTCGATCTGCTCGACTCGGAGCAGGCCACCGTTGACACCAGCATCGAGCGAAGCGAGGCCACCCTCGTCGAACTCCGGGCCACGGCCCTCGCCGTCCGCGCCGCCGTCCCCGACGCCGAGGAACTGAAGCGCATGCTCAGCAATGCCGAAAAGGTGAACGGATGGGTACGCGCCAACCGTGCCTACGTCGCAGCGCAATCGGAAACGGAGAGGCTGCTCGCCGACATCGAAACGAAGCACCAGGCCGTGCTCGCGGCCGACGAGGCCAAGCGTGCGGCGCTCGCGGCCGTCACGTTCCCCGTCGAGGGGCTCGGGCTCTCGGACGACGGCGTGACGTTCGGCGGCCTGCCGTTCGCGCAGGCGTCGAGCAGCGAGCAGCTCAGGGTGAGCGTGGCCATCGGGCTGGCGCTCAACCCGACGCTCAAGGTGCTGCTCGTCCGCTCGGGTAACCTGCTCGACGACGACTCGCTCCGGGCCGTCGGGGCGCAGGCTGAGGCGGCGGGCGCGCAGGTCTGGGTCGAGTGGGTGACCGCCGACGCCGAGGGCGTCAGCGTGATGATCGAGGAGGGGAGGGTGGCGAAATGACACTGGCCTGGCACTTCGTCGGGGAGACGCTGCTCGACGGCCGGCCCGTGCCGCCCGATGGCGAATGGCTGGAGCACGACGGGCCGCTCGTGATGTGCGAGTCCGGTCTGCACGCGAGCATCGATCCATTCGACGCACTCCTGTATGCGCCGGGAGCCACCCTCTGCCGGGTGGAACTCGATGGCGAGAGGGTGACCGGGGGCGACAAGACCGTAGCGCGACGGCGGCGGATTCTCGCGCGGGTGGATCTGACGGCGGATCTGTGGACGTTCGCGCGGCAGTGCGCGCTGGACGTGATCCATCTCTGGGACGCGCCTGACGTGGTGCGGCGATATCTGGAGACAGGCGATGAGTTACTGCGGGCCGCCGCGTGGGACGCCGCGTGGGCCGCCGCGAAGGCCGCCGCGTGGGACGCCGCGAGGGACGCCGCGTGGGACGCCGCGAAGGCCGCCGCGTGGGACGCCGCGTGGGCCGCCGCGAAGGCCGCCGCGTGGGACGCCGCGAAGGCCGCCGCGTGGGACGCCGCGAGGGACGCCGCGAAGGCCGCCGCGTGGGACGCCGCGAAGGCCGCCGCGAAGGCCGCCGCGAAGGACGCCGCGTGGGACGCCGCGAAGGCCGCCGCGAGGGACGCCCAACGCGCGCGGTTTCATGCCATCGTCACGAGCGCTTTTCAGAGGAGGGCGTGATGGCCAAGGGCAAGTACTCGCATGTCATCAACACGCTGCCGCGCCTGGGCATGGTCGAGCCCGAGCGCCGCGACCTGGTCGACGCAGTCAAGGCGGAGATCCTCGCGCCGGCGACCGAGGACGAGAACCTCCCGCGAGACCTCGATCTCGACCGCGCGCTGGGCATGATCGAGGGGCACATCCGCGAGCTGTTGCGCCTGGTGAAACGCTCAACCGCCGGGCGCCCGTGGGCCGCGGAGTTCGCCCGCGCCTACGCTGACTGCCGGGGTGTGACCGCCAGGTTGGGGGAGTGGGGGTCGTCGCTCAACCTGCTCCTCGAGGCGTTCCAGCAGCTGATGGTCGACCAGATGGAGGTCGAGGGCGTCGCGAGCATGAAGATCGCAGGCCACTCGGTCTCGACCTACCTCGAGCCCTACGCCCAGGTCACCGACAAGGAGGCGTTTCGTGTGTGGTGCGTGGCCGAGGGGCTGGAGCGGCAGATGTCGCTGCCGTGGCAGACGACGAACGCCCTGACGAAGGCGCGGCTGCTCGAGGGCGAGCCGGAACCGGACGGCGTCACGTGCTACGCTAAAACGAAGGTCAGGCTGGGGAGCGCGTGATGGACGAACGCAAAGAGTGCAGTTGCAAGGAGTGCCAGAGTTACTGTAGGCACGTGCCAGGTTGGTTTCTGCCGGAAGAGATCGACAAGACTGCCGCGCTCCTCGGGATGGAACCTGTTCAATTCTTCCGTGAGCACTTGACGGTGGATGCCTGGGTCGGGGATACGGCATTCACCCTACGCCCCCGCACGACGACCGAAGGCGGTGGCGGGGTATCGCCTTACGATCCTCGCGGCGAGTGCTCATTCTTCAAGGACGGGAAATGCGGAATCCACGCTGCGAAGCCGCACGAGTGCGCCGTCATCACGCATGCCGGCATGGACCCGACGCTACACAAGCGGACAGCCGACGCATGGCGCGCGCACCAAGAACGCATCATCGAACTGCTCGGCTACGAGCCGGAGGAGCCAGAGGGCAATCCGTTCAGCCTGATAGGATTTGGGAGTTTCTGATGGAAGCAGAAGCGCGACATGTCACTCAGCACCTTGCATCCATGCCGGGACTCGCACACGCAGTCGTGACGCGTAAGGTCGCAAGGGAGATCATCCAGTCGTGTGGTGGTCAAATGATGCTTCAAGGGTATCTATATGAGGTCACCACGAAATCGGCTGGGGCCGGGCTGCTGCGTATCTCAACAAGGCGCTGGAAAGAGGGAACGTGATGCACACCTGCCAGGAGACGTTCGGCATGGTCGGCGACCAGTACATCCGCTGCGGTGCACCGGCCAAGACGCTGGTCCAGCCACGCGGCCGCACCGAAGGGCCGTACTGGCTGTGCGATGAGCATGCGGACCACTACGTCCGCAACCGGGACTGCGAGGATGTGACGCCTGAAGACGAGCGCGTACGCGAGTTCATCGACGTGCGAGTTGGCAAGGGCAGCTACCGCATTGACGTTCGGTTCTTGCAAGAGGTCTGCGCGATGCTGAGCAAATTGGAAAGGCAATCGTGAAGAGGCACCACGAGCACTTCTGCTCGCAGTGTTTTGGCCGTGGAGGTAAGAACCACGGCGGATGGTGGAGGTGCTATGCCAAGCAGTGCGTGAAACCGATGAGTTCGCCGTGTAAGAAACACGAAACCCCAAACCAAGGATCACAGAAGCCATGACAGACGAACAGGAAGTCACCGACCTCACCACCATCGGCGAAGTCATCGGAACCATGGACCGTCCGAAGTCTCTCGACCCGAACGACCTGTCGGGCACCGAGCAGATCGGCCCGCAGGACGTGCGGCTCCCGCGCCTCGCGACGGCGCAGGGGCTCTCGAACCAGATGACCCCCGGCGACAGCCAGTTCATCGAGGGGCTGAAGCTCTTCGACATGTTCAACGACCTGACGGGGGAGGTCTACGGCCGCGGGCCGATCACCTTCGTCCCCGTGCGGCGCGACGTGCGCCGCATCGAGTTCATCCCGCGCAGCGAGGGCGGCGGCATCGTCGACATGGACGTCCCGCCCCACGACCCGCGGCTCCTGTGGACGGTCGCCGAGGACGGGGCGCGCGTCCCGCCGGTCGCGACCACGTTCGTCGAGTTCGTGATCCTCATGCTCCGCCCCGGCAAGGCCCCCGAGCCGATCGTGCTCAGCATCAAGGGCACGAACAAGTTCAACCGGCGCGCCAGCGACCAGCTCACGACGTTCATCAAGCTGCGCCACGCGCCGATCTATGCCGGCCTCTACACCGTGACCGGCGGGCAGGAGAAGAACGACAAGGGCACATTCGGCGTGCCGGTGATCAAGAATGCGGGGTTCATCCCGAAGGACACCCCGGCGGGCGCGGCGCTCTACCGGTTCGCCGAGGACTTCCACCGCTCGCTCGAAGGCAAGACGATCGTCGTCGAGCGCGAGCCGGGATCGGACGACGAGTTCGTGCCGCCGGAGGAGACCGCGACGGAGATGTAGGAGTTCGAGTTGGGCGGGCGGCTCGCCGCGCGGTGACCCACCCGCGGTCCTGCAATCCCGCAGGAGCTGGGAAGCAGCCGCCCGCCCTTTCACAGAGGGAGCAGATCGATGGCGAAGAAGAAGAGGACCCGACCGACCAAGCGACGCCCGATCGAGCGGCGGCCGTCCGCGCTCGACGCGATCACGACGTCCACGGCGCACGACGTGGCGCACGCCTCGACGCAGGACATCGTCCGGCGGCGCGACCTGCTGGTCATGGAGGTCGTGCTCGCCGACGCGGAGATCGTGGAGCTGACCGCCAAGATGACGGCCGTCAAGGCGCGGCGCGGGCGGGCGGAGGCGGTGCTCGCGGGGCTGGCGCGCGTCGTCGAGAAGCGGTAGGACGGAGGGAGAGGGGCGGGTCTCACCGCCCGCCCTCCTCACCCTACGGAGGTCATCATGGTCCTCCTCATCGTCGTGCTGCTGCTGATCTTCGCGTTCAACGCGGGCTTCGTGGCGGGCGTGGCCTGGCACGTCACGCGGGCCGCGCCGCAATCCCCACGCCCGTGGCGCACAGACTCAGAGGAGTAAACAGAGATGCCCGAACCCCTACGCGTCGTCAGTGACCCAGAGCACGCACGGTTGTTACGAGAACGCGCGGAGCGGACAGCTCGCATTGACGCGCTCGGCGTCGACCGCTCCCGGTACGCGGGGCTCCCCGTCGGCCGCTGGTCAGTCGAGGCCCAGGCGCCCGAGCAGCAACTGGGCGCGGCGCGCGCCGAGCTGACCCTCGCCGACCGGATCGCGGCGTGGCGGGAGCTGTTCAGGCGGCACGCCACAGGAAAGGAATAGGACGATGGACATCACCACCTGCACGATCGTCGCCGGCGTCATCACGTGCGTCTTCGCGCCCGGGCCACGGCCGACCGCGGCCGAGGCGGCAGCGATCCTCGCGCCGCGGCAGTTCGTCTATGTGGCGCCTGTCCCGCCTCAACCGTCGATCTACGTGGCGCGGACGGTGAACCGCTGGCCCGAACCGCGGCCGAGGCGGCGGCTCGACGGGACGCTGCTGACCGACCCGGTCCAGGTCTACGGAGTTCCGCCTTGGTGGTACTTGCATGGAAGAAATCGATATGTGGGTTCAATACAACGAGATCGCCGGCACGGAGAGACACGATGAGACAATCAACTCCTATCTGCGACGTGTGCGAACAGCCGAGGCCATGCGTGACGCGCTGCGATACGGCGGGTATAGAGACGTGGGCCTGCCATCGGTGTCGGGGCCACGCGGACGAGGACTGCGAGACGTGTGCCGAGTGTCGCGACGAGAAAGGCGGTGCGTGATGGCGAAGACGATCAAGGTGCCCTCGGTGCCCCAGCCGACCAAGATGCTCTGCTGGGCTCCGCAGCCGCTCTTGCAGGGGATGGCCCGCTGCGACCGCATGGCCGGTCACGGTGGTCCGCACTCATGGGAATGGCGCGACATGACAGCAATCTGCAAATGCGGACATCTGATCGACCAGACCCTGTGTCTCCACTGCATTATCGAGGAGTACCGACAGGCGAACCCGCAGGGGCCAACGCTGACACAGACGTGGCCTGTAGCTGACGAGCGAGACGTGGCGGCGGCCACGCGCACCGCGCAGCTCGAACAGGCCCAGCAGGAGATCGAGAGGCTACTGGAACGCATCGACCGCGTGCGCGACTACATCACCACGGCGATGCGGCCGCAAAGTGTTGAGGCTGCATGTTCTGAGACGGCCTACGACCGGGCGCACCGAGCCGGCTTACAGCACGCGTTGAACGCGCTGGACGCTGAGGAGTTCAAGAAGCCTCAGGCCGAAGCCCTCGCCCGCCCGCTGGCGCAGCAACTTGAATGGCTGACGAACCTCGGCTGCGGGGTGGGTAAGGCTGGCGGTAGACCAAGCGCCTTTGAGTTTGAAGATGCCATCGAGAACGCGAAGGCCACCATTGCGCTGGCCCCCGTCCAGGCGCTCCTGAAGGACTGACCCTATGCCATGGTGCAAATACTGCGGGCAGGATTACGCCACGACAGGCCATATGTGCCCAGCGACGGCGTTTGGCAATCGGGGCGAGCAGACAGCCTACCGTGCCCTCGCCCGCCGGCTGGCGCAGATAGACTACCGAGCCATCGCCCGCCGGCTGGCGCAGGCGAATGATGAAACGCGCCGCTGCCCACGCTGCGAGAGGTTGCCGCCAGAAGGCCGAGGATTTGGCGGCCGACCCCGCCGTCCAGCGGCTCCTGAAGAATTACGCAGGATCCTCGTAGACCCGCCGCACCGCCACGATCCGGTCGCGCGGGAAGTCCGCGAGCGACCAGGCATCGCCCTGGTTCCCGCCGAGGATCGTCACCGTCCGGCCCTCGTGTCTATGGTAGAGCCCCACATGCCCCGCGGTGGGGTTCGACCCGCGGCTCAGCACGACCACGTCGTAGCCCCGCGCCGCCTGATCGAGGGCGATCTCGCGCCCCACGTCGAGCCAGCTCCGTGCCCGTGCCGACTTCGACCTCGGCAGCCCGAGCTGCCAGAAGGGCACCTGGAGCCCGGCCGAGCACCACGGGACCTCGTCGGGCGTCTCGTAGCCGTAGCCGTCCGTCGTGCAGAGCCAGAAGCCAAGCTGGATCAGCGGGTGGTGCTCCGGCCCCGCGACCTCGCGGATCCCAAGGTAGCGTTCGGCGAGTGCGTAGGCGGTGACCTGCATGTCGTATACCTCGAACAGGCCGGCCAGCAGCCCGAGCGCCACGCGGGGAGGGAGTCGCCCACACGCGCGTCCGAGTGCCACCGGCCGGCCTTCCCGTCAGTCCTCCGGGCTGCCGCCCACGAAGCCGCTTACGTCGAACCGTCCGTCCGCCGGCGGGTGGTCTTCGGCGAAGGGTCCGCCGTCGGCACCTCGGGGACCGTATCCGCGTTCGGGCTGACCCACCCTCGGCGCTTGAGCCAACCAACGATCGCGTCGAGGATCGGGCGCCACGGGATCTTGCCCCAGGGGATCTTCATACCCTCCCCCGCATCAGCGACAGCGCGCGGTTGACGAACGCCGCTCCCGCGAGGACCCACGACAGCCAGTCGGGCGGGAGCACGGCGGCGACGCGGTCGGCGAGCTCCGGCATCGTGAGCACGGCCAGCACGAGCAGGCCGAGGTCGACGAACCACCGGGACGTGTGTCGCGTCTTCTCGCTCTTGGTCTCGGGCATCATCTTCCACCATTTCTCCGCGTCACGCGCGAGTGAAAACCACCGCCACGCCTGCTTCGGGTGACGGAGCATCCAGGGAAATCCCATCACGACCTTCTCCTCAGCGGCAGGCGCACGGTCCAGAGCCAGACCTTGCCGGCCGCCTCGTACCGAGCCGGGTCGAAGGGCTCAGGCTCCTCGATGGGCGGCGCAGCCTCGAGCGTCTCAACACGCGCCTCGAGCGCGGCGACCTGGGCGGCCAACGCCTCGACGACGGGCGCAAGGGGAGGTTCCGGTATCGGAGGCTCCGGCGCCGGCGGTTTTGGCGCCGGCGGAGTGCCCGGATCGACCGGGGCCACCCACGGCCGCGCCGGGTCGGTAATCAGAAACGAGTCGCCCTGCACAGGTGTGGCCCCCTCGCCGGCCGCGAGGAGCACGTCCCAGGCCGTGCCGTCACGGAGCTGGAGCACGTCATGGCAAATCGTCCCGCCACCGGGGAACGGCACCGTAGTCCCGCCCACCTTGCCGCTCAGCCCGAAGCCCGCGTCCCGGTGCGCCCAGGCGACACGGTTCAGGAGCACGCCAAGTTCTTCATCTGTCGGCTGCGCACCGAAGCGTGCGCGCTCGGCCTTTAACGTGGCGAAGACGTCGTCAGGGAGCCGCATTTTCAATATCCTCTTAATTGTCTATCTTGTCGTCAACGATCTCCAGCAAGTTGGCCTCCGACCCCTCCGGTTCTCGCGTGATTCGTCCGCCCGAAGTAGAAGCCGATCACGAGGAAGAACGCGTTCGAGATCAAGAGAAACGCTGCCGTGCCCTCGCCGGCCAGCGAGAGCGCCGCCGACACATAGAGCGTGGTGCTCGTCACCATGATGGCAATCGCTGCCTGCGTGATTTCCCAGATCACGTTAATCCGACGCTGGCCAGCAAACTTCAAACTTGACTCGGAGACGGAATCAGGGGTACGAAGGTGGTTATCCATGCATCCTCGGTAGACGTCCGTTTGTGGCGTCTTTCAGATCGTCTTCGATTCGTCTCATGCGTGCGTGGCATGCCTGCGTGTCAGCCTCACGTATTTTTGTTAGACGACCCTCAACATTGTCGATATAGCGCGTGAGGTCCTCTCTGAGGAGTTGCTCGGCAGCCTTGTGCTTGTCATGGTCGCGATCGTCTCGACTTGCCAACCGCTCAAGTTCTCGATCCGTGATCCGTCTCCACTCCCCCAGTCCATTGATCGCAGCGAGCTTCGAGCCGATCTCGGCCTTAAACTCAGTGATGGTTTGCATGATCTGATGTGCACTACCCTCATGCTTTCCGATGAACCTCCCAGAACGCAAGATCCGCTCGATGATGTTGGCAACAAGCGCAGTCAGTGCGATAATCCATGGAAGCACTAGGTTCCACTCCACGTAGTCACCGCCCTCCGTGCAAGAGAAACAATAGCGCGCCTAGACTCACCCCGATGCGTAGTGCCCACACGATACACGTTCCCCATCTTACTGAGCGTGGGGCTGTGATGGAGACGCCAACGATCCAGCACAAGATGCGCGCCAATCCCGACGCGTTATCCCCTTGTACCATTGCGAAGACGCTGATAGGAATCATGGCGCCAGATTCCCCCAGAAGCAGCCGAGGAGCCACCAGAGCGCGGAGCCTTCCTCGATGAGATTGCAGGGATCCTGGATCACGACGCGCGTCGCGGGCGGGGTCGCGCGCCGCCGCCGCCGAAGTGTCCAGACGAGGACAGCATGGTAGAGCAGGAAACCTCCGACAACGCTGAGTACGATTAACATCAAGCTCCTCCATTAGATTTCTGATGGAATGACATGGTAAACCACCCAGACGGTGAGCGCGTCGTCCGCGTGTCCTCCGCTATTGTTCACGTTCGCTGCGACCATCACAGATTTCCCCTTCCACGGGGACGTGGGCCACGTGACATTGATGAGCACCCCGCCGCCCGCGATGGTCAGCGTGACGTTGTTCGGCGACAACAACTGCGGGGTGATGGTCGTGAGCAACGCTTGCCCGTTCCCCTCGTATTGCAGCTGAAACGTCGCGTTCGCGCCGTAGCCTGCCCCGAAGACCGGCCGTTCGATGAACCACTTGAACGGGACGATGATGGAGTCGGCAATCCCTTCGACAATCTTCACCGGGACGGTGTTCAACGTCAGAATATCCGCACGCGTGAGGACGAGCTTCTGCCGAGAAAAGGTGACCGTCGGGAGGAACCCAGACGCCGCATCGACCGCCTCCGTAACAGCAGCCGGGATGAGCCCCGCGGCTGCGCCACCGCCGACACCCCCGACGCTGCCGCCGTAGGTTGACCCACCGAGGCTCGTGCCCGTGCCGCTGACGTTCCCGCCGGTCCCCGGCAACCCGATGATCTGGAGCAGGAGGTCGTTCAGCTCGAACCGCACCGAGGCGGCCGTCACCGTGTAGCGGGGCATGAGCACGTCGGACTCATCGTGAATCTGGTCGATCGTCACCTCTTGGATGAGGAACTCACCCACGCATGGCGGGTTCGTCATATCCACCGAGACCACCACGCCGGATCGCGTCTTCGAGTCCCGCGTCGCGTAGGTCACTGTGACGATCGGGAGCGCGAACAGCTCAAGCTCCGCATAGGCCCGCATGTAGAGCTGGAAGAGGGCCTTGAGCGACGTGTCGACAATCGTGTACTCGTGGATGCCGTCGGTCGGGTTCCCGTCCTTATCCAGCTCGGCCGCCCCGAGGAGCTGCTGTGATTCGATGCTGTTCGCCTCGAACCAGTTGTTGATCGCCGCACCCTGCGCGATGGCCTGCCCGAGCGCCTGGCTCAGGGAGATTGCCGCGTCGCCTTCGACACCCTCAACCCCCGTGTACCCGAGGATCTGCCCCGCGACCTTGACCGTCCCGCCGGCAGGGGAGAAAGCGTTGATGTCCGCGACAGAGATTTTTGTATCGCCGGACGCCGCGGGGAACGACACCGAGCTTCCCGAGCCGATGACGAAGATCCGGTTCCGCACCTGTGAGCTGTCGACGGACATCCGGAACGGCGGGTCGCGGAGCAGGTCGACGTTCGCGCTCGTGATCGCATCCGGCGGCGGATCCGTCTCGAGGCTCGGGCCGTCTGGGTTCGGCCATAGCGGGACCGGGTCCGTCGAGAGGTTCTTGTTACCGTACGGCTTGTTCCCTCGACCGAAGACGTAGGGCACTCCGATCTTGAACCCGAGCAGTTCAGTCGTCACATTATCGTTCAAGAGGAGCACGCCGCTGTTGCTCACCCGGTCAACCCAGTCCGGCTCAGCCCCGTACCCGCACACGAAGCCGACAGGCGGGACGTAGCTGACACTGCCGAGATTAGCGGTCTCGACGTACTCGCCCATGCAGTAATAGATGAACCGCGCAATCACGTCCACACCATTCACGTCCACACCGAGTGGGATGTTCGTGAGGTCGAAGCTCCCGATCCCGTACCCCTTCGTCTGAGGTTGCGCGACGGTGTTCGTGGGCGGGCTCGGAAACGACACGCTCCCATCCCGATAGACGCAGGCCACCTTGAACTGGAACGCCCCGCCCTGCCACAGGCCAGTCGTCGGCCCGATCACATGCATCTTCGCGGTCGGCGCGATCGGCGGTCCGGCTGGGTGTCCGGTGAACCGGAACTTCGGGAGGGGAACACTATCCGACAAGGATGTAACAGTCGCGACGTCCGCCCCGGTCTCTTGGAACCACGTGGTGAACGCGACGGTCACGTTGTCGTCAACCTCGGCGAACCTCCGCACGTCTTCGATCGGCGACATCCCGGCCACCGGCGAGACGAACCGGATGTAGTAGATCCTCCGCTTGACGCACGTCAGCGCCCCGACAGGCGCCCCGACGGGGATGTTGCTGAACTCAATGATGTTGTGTCCGCTCAGCAGCACACAATCCGTCAGCGGTTGAAACGATGACTCCGTCCCGTCGTCGTAGACAAACGTGTGCCCGAAGATGTAGTAGCCAGGCGTGAACCCGAACGTGCTGGGGATCCCCGCTCCCTCGACCACCGTCATGGGCGTCCCGGTCAGGAACAGCTCCGTGCTGGGTGGGATGAGACCCGCGGGGACAATGTGGAAGAAGTGGACGTCCTGGTCGTAGTCGACGTACCAGTGCCCGCCACCGATGGCCAACGCGAGGTCGGAAAAACACGTCGCCAGGTCCCTTGAGCCGTCGAAGGTGGCCGTGACCTTCGCGAGGTTCGTCTGCACGTGGGCCGACGTGAACCCAGGTGCGAAGCGCGCGATGAGATCCTTGACGATGACGGAGACCGACGTGTTGAAGTAGAATCCGAACGGCCGGCGCCGGTTGAGGAGCCACGTGAAGTCGATGGCCGTGACGTCCCAGTTGAGCTCGTCCTCTACGTAATTCTGCCCGACGGACTGTGCGGTTCCGCGGAAGAGCAGCCGATCCCCGTCGAAGCTGTCCTTGATCTCCACCATCTCCCCGACAGCCGGCACGTTACTCCGCCCGTCTACTCTGAAATTACAAGTATTCGGGGTATTGTTCAGGGTGTCATTGATCACGATCCCCGGCTGTCGGCGGATGTCATTCGCGCGGGTCAGGAGCGTGTACTGGAAGCCGTTCCGCAGCGTCACCGTGACCAGCGTCGGCTCGGTGATCACCACGTCGACGTATCCGATCGCGTGGTTCGGGGTCACGCACCGGAAGTGCTCGGCGTCGACAAAGACCACCCCGGTCGCGGCCACCCCGCCGAACGTAATCGTTGACCCAGTGACGAAGTTCCGCCCGGTGATGAGGACCGAGGCCCCGCCCGCCAGCACCCCGAAGGCGGGACTGAGGTTGGTAATGGACCCCTTGAAGTAGGTGAACGCCCCGGCGAGTGTGCCGGTCTGCGTCCCGCAGGTGACGGAGATATCGACGAGCCCGGCGTCCGCGGCGGCCGGGACGGTGCAGGTAATCGTATTCACGTCGACGACGACTACGGCCGTCGCGGCGACTCCGCCAATGAGCACTGAGGGCGCCGCACCGCTCCCGGCCGCTCGGAAGTTCGCGCCGGTGATCGTGACACTCGCCCCGCCGGCGATCCGGTCACTGTTCGGGGTGACCGCGACGACCCTCGGGACGGTATCTATCCCCGCCCGCGACCTGAGGAAGGCTCCAGGTCGAGGACCTGGGCGACCAGGCCATCGTGGCAGGGCTCTCGGCATGACATCCTAGTTCGGCGAGATCAGCGAGTACTGGTGAACGGTCATGCTGCCTGTTGCCGCCGTCTGCGTGAAGAACAGGTCGACGACCTGCGATGTGGTCGTGTCGAAGTTGTTCCCCACGGCCGGCGCGGAGTTCCAGGGGAGGATCGCGGACAGCACCCCCTTCGGCGCCGTCGCCGGCACGCCGAGGAGGTCCTCACAGGTCCACGTGCCCTGCCCGAAGAGGTTCCCCGTCGCCCCGATCGCGCGGCACGTCAGCAGGATCTCGAGCGTCCAGCCGACGTTCGTGTGCGCGGCGACCGAGTCGAGGAGCGACGCAAGTCCGTCGAACACGACCGTTGCCCCGAAGCGCACGTCGTAGCGCGCCGTGCCGGGGGTCGTGATGACGCTCGAAATGCGCCCGCTCGCCTTCACGAGCAGCTGCTTCCCGATCGAGAAGAAGTTTGCGGGCAGTGTGTACTTCGCCGCAGCTGGGATCGCGGACGCCGCCGCCGCGGCGGTCAGTGCCGCGCCGTCAACCTGAGACGTGATGAGGGTCTCCCCCCACGATTGCAGACTCATTGATTGCCTCCTTACGCCGCCCCGAACTGGCGGGTCGCCTTCAACTCGCCCATGATGATCTTCTTGATCTGTCGCGCCACGTCGATGGCCGTCCCGTTGACATGGAAGACGTTATGCTGGATCACGTCCCCACCAAGAGACGCCGTGGGGAACACGGTGCTCCCGAGCGGGACCCTCACCACCTCCGGCCCCTCTTCGCCGGTCATGATGTCGACCATGCCGCCTTCTTTG
>Ga0307376_10000483_pt1 | contig 49084 bp, 41 predicted proteins | sample TR2MG_FD_202536 | JGI IMG/M metagenome (GOLD analysis project Ga0307376, IMG submission 202536) | Soil microbial communities from Risofladan, Vaasa, Finland - TR-2 | ecosystem: Environmental > Terrestrial > Soil > Coastal area > Acid sulfate soil | place: Finland: Risofladan, Vaasa | collected...
CACTTATTACACGAAAATCGCTCCACATCTTAATGAACCGCTGTATACGAGACCCGTACGTACAGTGGTGTGAGAGGCTCTCCCCGTCAGTATACCTGGCGGGGCAGTCTACTCGATTGAACTACATCCCGTCAAATATCGTTATGGGTTTATCAAAGATTTATTCTATTTAGAGAGGATGGATTTCTACCATCGAGTAGGTCAACCTGATTACCAAGTCCTCTTTTCCCTGATTTTTTTCCTCCAACAAAGACCTCGTCAACTTCAACAATGCCACGGAGTTTATTTCTACCATCTAAAACCATGAGCCTTCTGAATTTATGGAGCCATGTCCAAGCTGTTTGATAACTACCCAAACCAAGTATTTTCTGTAACCCTTTTGCACTTACTCCATTCTTTTGGGCAACCATCCACCACATTGCATGAAACCAAATCAATAAAGGTTTGGTTGATTTATGAAAGATGGTTCCATTTGTTACAGTTGATTCTTTTCCACAATCTCTGCATTCAAAACGTCCTTTAGTCTTTTTCCAGTATCGGATTGAACCACAAATAGGACAAACAAAACTTTGCGGCCAACGAATTGTTGAAATGTAGTCCATGCAATCCTGTTCAGCTTTAAACATTTCTTCAAACTCCATTTGATTCCCAGGATATTTCATTCCGCAAAGCTAAATATTTACGGGAGATGATCGGATACCCCATTTTTAAAAATTCTAAATTTAAAACCGGAAACTATTGTTTAACTAAAGGCATTTTGGCATGAGTTGCCTTTAGCCACTTTTCCAATTTTAGGTTGAGTTTCTTTACCATTTCTGGGTTTTCATTTGCAAGATCAGTTTCCTCTGACAAATCGTTTTTCAGATTGTATAGTTCAAAGGTTGTACCTTCATACCGCTTTATCAACTTCCAGTCGTCATCCCTGATAATACTGTATGGAAACACATCAGCTCCACGATAATGGGGAAAATGCCAGTAGAGAGGTACTTCCCTGATTTTCTCTTCGCGTAAAGCTGGACTTATATCACGTCCATCAATTTTATTTTTGGGTAACGGAGTTTTGGCTAAAGCACAAACTGTGGGTAAAATATCCACTGTTGATATAGGCAAATCGCAAGTTGAACCTGCATTTATTTTTCCCTGCCAGCTAACGATCATGGGTATCCGTATACCTCCTTCATAAGGATATCCTTTGCCTGAGCGCAGGGGGGAATTGTCTGTCGGTCCAATCAAACCCCCATTGTCTGACAAAAACATTATTATAGTATTATCAAGCAGATTATTTTCATCCAGGGTATGCATTAATACTCCGATAGTCTGATCCATACTTTCAACCATAGCCGCATATACAGGATTTTTCTGCTTATCAACCACCGCTTTTAATTCGTACTTACTAATCATCTCTTTCTTAGCCATCAGTGGAGTATGAACAGCATAAGTACACATGTTAATGAAGAATGGTTTATCCTTGTGCTGCTCAATTACTGTTTTCAATTCGGATGCAAGACGGTCAACCAGATACTCACCTTCCCGGCGCGGCTTCAGATTTGGGAAACCCACTCCTTTTGCATTGGTATAGGGGTCAAAATAATTCACAGGTTGCCCCATATCGTTACCTGCAATATTCAGATCGTAACCCTGCTCTTCAGGGTAATAATCATCTGGCCCAAGATGCCATTTCCCAATGTGGCAGGTAAAATATCCCCTTTTCCTTAGAACTTCAGCGATAGTTACTTCACTTAGTTCCATCCAGTATGGATTTGAGGGAGTCCTGAGCTTTCTGTTCCCGTTTTCCTCCCATGGTTCAGGTGCTTTTACCTCAGTAGTATTCAGTTGAAACCGGGCACGGATCCAATCTGTTACTCCGACGCGTGATGGGTAACGTCCAGTCTGAAGGGAAGCTCTGGTAGGTGAAGATACTGCGCATGCAGCATAGGCATTGGTGAAAATCATTCCCTGACGGGACAGCTTGTCAATATTGGGAGTTTCAAAATATTTGCTCCCCATGAAGCCAACATCTTTCCATCCAAGATCGTCAATTAACAATATCACTATATTTGGCCGGTCATCACTCTTTTGAATGAGCTGACTATGGCCTTTCACAACCGGTACAACTCCTAATGTGGTGATTAATAATTTATTTAACATCCAAAATATAATTATAAAGAGACTGGCTCAAAAGTGAATATTTTTTTTTAAAAATCTTACTAAGTGAGTCAGCCTCTTTTAGTTTAACTTACCCTCTAATAACCTGTGTTTTGAACTAAATTCGGATTAGCCTTGATCTCGTTTAACGGAATCGGGTACCTTGTCATGTAATCTTTTGCATTGGTGGCTCCTCGTGCAATGGCTCTGGAAATCAGTTTGCCTTGCCGGATTAAATCCATCCTGCGCAGGCCTTCAGCTACAAATTCCCAGCCTCGTTCATTTAAAAGTGCATCGCGCATTGCATCTTTGCTTGCAAAATCAGAAAGATTATACAAAGGAACACCAGCCCTTGTCCTTATCTGGTTAAGTAAATCAACCGCTTCCTGGGTTGGGCCATTAAGTTCATTCAGGGCTTCCGAACGGTTAAGCAGGACTTCTGCGTATCTTATCATTGGAACATCATTCCCATGACTTTGTGAAACACCATCAGGATCAGGAACATACTTAAAGCAACGGACTGCCTTTCCTGCGTCGGCTGGATTAAGCAGATCGTGGACTGTCCCGTTTTTTTCTGTATAGGAAAACAGGAACCAGCCAAGCCGTTTGTCAACCGGATCATAAGTAGTTACCCAGTTATTATATACACAAAACTGGGCTCCATAATTTATCCAGTTACTTTGTATCTGGTAATTTGGCGGAAATGCATGAGCCATATAAACATTACCATGTATGGTAGGCAACGACGGACTTGTTAAGATAACTTCATCATTGACTTCATTTACAACTGCAAACATATTCACAATATCGCCGGTGAATAATTTATATTTATTCAAATCTATCACCTGCTGGCTAACATCAGCAGCATTCTGCCATTGATGGGTATTCATATAATACTTTGACAGTAAAGCAAGGGCGGCACCTTTGGTTGCTTTTCCCCAAAGACTTTGAGTAAGGGGCAAGTCACTTGCTGCAGCCTGGAGCTCTCCCGTAATAAATGTATCAAATTCTTGGTCAGTAGCTCTTACTGGCTCAAAATTAAGTTCAGATGCAGTGGTGATTAGAGGTACAGGTCCGAATATTTCCCATAGATAGTAATAATCAGCTGCCAGGATGAATCTTGCTTCTGCCTTAAATTGTTTTACTTTATCTGGCGATATAGCTGTTACATTATCAATATTATCGAGAAGTGAATTGGCATTTCTAATACTCACATAATATTGTTGCCATGGTGTTGAGAACATGCCTGACTGAGAATCCCAGTTAAAATTCATGAACAATACAGCTGTTGCGGCAAAACTGCCACCCCATTCCCACATTATATCTCCGGGAAATTCCTGAAGGGTGTACATGCGATCGCGCATATTGGAAGTAACCTGCATATTACTATATGCTGCAACCAGAATGCTATTGATCCCTGACTCGGTCTGTAAATAAGTGGCGGGATCATATTGGGTATAAACCTCCTCCTTAAGAAAATCTTCACAGGATGATAAGAAAAGAAGGATTATTACTATCCAGTATATCTTATTGTTTCCAATTATCTTTTTCATAATTATATTTTCTTTAATTAGATGCTAAAAATTAATATTTACTCCAATTCTGTAAACCCTTGCTGTAGGGTAATTATTATAACTGCTCTTTTCAATTGACGTCCCGTTACCGGTCTGATTCGCTTCAGGATCATAGCCATCAAATTTTGTAACAGTTAGTAGGTTTTCACCCGAGAGTGAGAGCAATAAAGATTTGAACAATTTAAAATCGTTTAATTGAATGTTATAGCTCAGAGTTATATTTTTTAACCGCATATATGATGCATCCTGAACAGTAAATGAATTTATCATCTTACCACCACCAAAATATACGGCTGAATTAACTCCTGAAGGATATCCTGTATTTGGATTTTCAGGCGTCCATCTGTTTACATAGTGTTTGGTCATAATATTCCTGTCGAAGTTAATCGGGAACATTGATTCAAGTACGTTGGCATTAAATGTTTCAACACCATTGACTCCGAGTAAATATACTTCCAGGTTGAAATTTTTATACGAAAATGAGTTATTTATACTATAAGAAAAATCAGGGAAGGGATCACCTAAAATAATACGATCACTGGCATCAATTACCCCATTATTATCATAATCGAGAAAAATTGGTTCCCCGGGCATGGCTGAAGGTTGCGCCGAATTAGCTATATCATCACCTACCTGAAATATGCCAGTTACTTCATACCCGTAAAAGGCCCTCATCGGATAACCCTGTCTCACTAGCGCAAAACCAGGTATATTAGCGACTATACCTCCTGTTATTATATCACCAACATATTCCGGTAACTTAACCACTTCATTTTTCATTGTGGAAAATGTCACATTAGTTGTCCATTGAAATTCACCTATCAGGTTATGAGATGTAAGTGACATGTCAATACCTGAATTACGAACGGTTCCAAAATTGGTACGAACACTTGAAAATCCTGTTGTCATAGGTACCGGTTTGTTAAATAGCTGATCTATAGAGTTTTTAATGTAATACTCAAAATTTCCGGCTATTCTTTCATCAAACAATCCGAAGTCAAGTCCAAAGTTATATTCTTCAGTCGTTTCCCATGTTAAATCAGGATTCGGGATCCTGGCCGGTTGTGCTCCACTTAATTCCACACCTCCCAATACTGTATTTCCACCGGCAATAAATGTTGAAATAGTCTCATAGTTGCCAATACCTTCATTACCCATCTGTCCATATCCAAATTTCAGTTTTAAATTGCTTATTGCCGGAATGCTTTTAATGAAAGACTCCTCGCTCATCCTCCAGCCAACAGCGATAGAAGGGAATATTGCATATTTGTTAATATCAGAAAACCTTGATGTACCATCCCTTCGAATTGTTGCTGTAGCCAAATATCTGTCTTTAAAAGTGTAGTTAACTCTTCCTATCAAGGACTGAAGTGTATAAACAGATTTTGAAGTATTTACCTGATATGTAAGAGGGTTCCCGCTTTGAAGCAAATTCGTATTAGTTACATCGGAGAGAAATCCGGTAGCATATGATCCCTGATAAATATTATCGAATTTTTCCCATGTTGAACCCGCCAGAACCGTAAGATGGTGTTGACCAAAAATCTTATCATAGTTGAGTAAGCCTTCAGCCAACCAGTATTTAGTGTTTGTACTATAGACATTACCAATACCCCCGTTGGCTTTTCCTCTTTGTGTAGTTCGATCTGAATACTCATCATTTCGAACATTACTTAAATCAGCACCAAACTTGATTGAGGCCTTCAGTCCACTAATAATCTCATATTCAGCCAAAGTACTTCCGTAAATACGATTACTTTGTTCCTTATAATCATAACCGTATGCCAAAGCAACCGGATTATCCAATGCTATGCTGGGATTTGTCTCATATTCACCATCTGCATTTTTCTTCGGGCTCAACCGGGGATCAAACATGAGTGCTGCATTCAATGGATCAGCATTTTCATTTCCTGCATTACTTTCATTTGCTATCTTATCCTTCATATTAGCATTTACATTCAGATTAATAGCGAACTTAAATTTATCACTGGGATTTGTTTCAAGATTCACAAGAGCATTATACTTTTTTATCCCGGAACTAATCATAATACCATTCTGATCCAGGTAGCCTAATGAGGTGTAATATTTTGATTGTTTACTGCCACCACTAACCGAAAATTGATGATTTTGTGCCCATGCATTCCTAAACAACTCCTCCTGCCAGTCAGTACCTTTCCCTGCTGCCGCAATCTGTGCTGGAGTATATGGTATCGATATACCTGCATCTTTACTTATGTCATTAATCATCTGCATATATTGAGTAGCATCCAATACATCTATTTTTGTTGATGGAGTCTGATAAGCCAGGTATGTATTATAGTTAACCTGGGGAACTCCCTCTTTTCCCTTTTTTGTTGTTATCAGTACCACTCCATTCGCAGCCCTGGTTCCATAAATAGCAGCTGCAGATGCATCTTTTAGAATTTCTATACTTTCAATATCTGAGGGATTAATATCCCCCGGGTTACCTCCAGGCAGTCCGTCAATAACCACAAGCACGCTATTACTACTGTTGATTGAACCCGCTCCGCGGACCCTGATATTCAAAGTCCCGCCTGGCTCGGAATTTGCCTGGCTGATATTCACACCTGCAGCTTTTCCCGAAAGAAGTTGAAGGGCATTGGTAGCCATTCCTTTAACAAAATCTTTGGAATTTACTGAAGTAACAGATCCTGTCAAATCGCTTTTTTTCATGGTACCATATCCAATAACCACAACTTCGTCCAAACTAGTAATTGTTGGAACAAATTTGATATCGATAGTTGTTTTCCCGGAAGCAGATACTTTTTGATTATTATACCCGATAAAAGAAAAGATAAGTACTACATCCTCTTTTGGTGTATTTATTGAGTACTTCCCGTTTATATCAGAGATAACACCAATTGTTGTTCCTTCCACCTGAACATTTACTCCCGGTAACGGATTCCCGTTTTCATCGGTAACCGTGCCCTTAATGATATTTTGCTGAAGATTTTCTTTTAGAGAAACTACTATCAGATTATTATTAAAAATCCGGTATGCAAATTCAGAAGATTCAGAAAGCTTGTCAAGCACCTGATTAATATCCTGGCTTTCAACTTTCAGATTAACGATCTTATCAACAGATTCAAAATCATCGTTGTAGAAAAAACGATAATTACTCTCGTTCTCAATGATCTGAAAAACTTCTCTGACCTTTTTCCCTTCGGCTATAAAAGAAAACTGACTAAATCCTGTTGCGGATAGGTTTAGGGTGAATATCACCATTAAAATGGTTGATAGTTTCATAATTAAGAAGATTTTACATTTTTTCCATAGAGAAAAATAAGAAACCATTTTTTTTTTCATAATTTTGTAAGATGTTAGTTAGAGTTAAACATAATTAGCCCGTTGAACAAATACCGGCTATGATTGTAATTAACTTGGACTTCATTCGGGGGAAAATAGTCGAAACCTATTTTCCTCCTTTTTTTCATGTAAATTTGTGCATAGGCAAGATGTTATTAAGGGTTAAACTCAGTATTATTTAATTTTTATATTTCTTCGTAGGTTTTGAATATTTTACTATCTGCTCCTTATTTGAGAGCATCAGAACATTTTTACCATCAAGAAAATAGTCAACAGGCGCAGTAAGTCTTATCACATTCAGTACCTGTTCAAGGGTCTCATCGAGGAGTATCCCGGAAAACCGGTATTCTTTGATATCGTTATTCCCAAATATGAATGTTACGTTATATTTACGCTGAAGCTTAACGCAAAGATCTTCAAGATTTTCACCCCTTATAATCAATTTATTCTGTGTCCATGCGGTTACCTGATCAACATCAACCTTTGGTGAAACCAGCAATTTGTCTGTGACCAATTTTGCAGGTTTCACTGCCATCGGTTCAATTTCTTTTATTTTCCTAAGAGTTATCTGGTCAGACTCTTTAACATAAATAGCTTTCTGATTTGGTGTAAGTTCCAACATTTTGCTCTTATCATTATCGCCCTTTTGTGAAATCTCAACCTTGCCCTTAATAAGAGTTGTTTCAATAATCCCTTCATCAGAATAAGCTTTAACGTTGAATTCCGTACCTGTAGCCCTGATATTTATATTTCCGGCATTGACAATCAGAGGAAGATCAATATTCTTAGCTACTTTAAAATATGCTTCACCGATAAGGTTTAAAGTGCGGGAATGCTGACCATAATCCTGGCTATAGGTAATTGTAGTTCCTGCATTAAGCCATATCTGACTGCTATCGGGCATCTTTATGATGCTTCTGGCACCTAATGGAGTGGTAATTTCGATTAACCCGTTAACAGTTTCAGTTGAAGTTAGTTTATCTTTTGATCCGCCAGTTATCCACCAGGTTAAAGCTGAACCCAAACCGAAAATCAGAAGCCAGGATGCCGCCAGTTTTACATATTTTGTAATACTGGCTTTTCTCCGGCTCCTGAGTTCATTACCTAATACTAACCTAAACCTATTTTGAGTTAATTTATCTTTAAATGTATTCCAGGTTTCTGCAGTCTGTGATAAAGAATCCTGGTCCTTTACACCTGATAATATCCAGGAGTCTTTTAATTTATTAAAATAACTTCGGTTCTCAATATTCTCATTGATCCAATTGTTTAATACCACCAAATCTTCTTCAGAAATTGAACCAGTTAGGTGACTGACAATTAATAGATTAATCTCTTCGTTTACAAATCCAGTTTTTTCCATAATGTTCCTCTTATTAATTAAGACACTAAAATATAACGTATTGATGAATGCTGTTAGAAAATAATTTTATTTGTACTAATAAGTCGGGAGACCGAAGACCGAAGTCCGAAGTTCAAAAGCTGAACAGATTGACTCCTGTATCTCCAACTGCTGACTCACTTTTCTTTTTTAAGGGCAGAAGAAATTTTTTGAAGCGCTCTGTAAACATGGGTTCTAACTGTATTGTTTGATATACCCAATTGTCTTGCTATTTCTTCATTTTTTAAAGATTCAACCCGACTCATAAGAAATACTTTGCGACATTGTTCAGGTAATTCTTTTATTATTCGTTCAACTATTAATTCGGTCTCATCCGAAAAGATATTTTCAATCAGATCATCATTTAAATCATAAGTGTCAGAAATGAACTGCCATGTCTTTTCAGAACAAATTTGATTTACTGATTCTTTTCTGGTATTTCGTTGCCTCACAACATTAAGGGCATGATTATGAACTGACTGAAACATATACGCCTTGAAAGATCCTTTAATAAGAAGTTCTGACCGGTTTTGCCAGATTTTAAGAAAAACATCCTGCACTACTTCTTCTGCCATCTGAGACTGACCAGTTATTTCCGATGCATAATATACCAGAGACCTAAATGCTGTTTTGTACACTTTTCCAAGGGCAAACTCGTCACCATTTTGTATTTTATCCCAATAAAGGTCGAAGTCCAGGTTCATAGGAATAATAGTAATTCTGATAGATGTTAAAATTAGTTGTTAATTTCCAGAGTTTTATCTGACAGTAAAGATTTTTTTTGTGGACAAATTGTATTTTATTAACAATTTGTATATAAGCAAAAATGTGCAAAAATACATACTATTTATATTGCAATATTTATTGCAAATAAAAAGGACTCACAGCAGTCATTGTTGTAAGTCCCTGATAATTAAGAGCGGGAAAGGAGGTTCGAACTCCCGACCCTCAGCTTGGGAAGCTGATGCTCTACCACTGAGCTACTCCCGCAGTTTTCAATTATTTGAGCCTCCAATGGGACTCGAACCCACGACCTGCTCATTACGAATGAGCTGCTCTACCAACTGAGCTAAGGAGGCGTAATTTGTGGCAAATATAATAAAAAGCTATAAAAGCTGTAAAAGTTGAGGAACGGAGTGACGAACCGTAACGAAGTGGAGCTCGGCGAAGCCAAATCCCGCAAGGCGGGGCTCTAAATGCTTTAAGAATACTATCTGATATAGCCTCTATAGCCTCTATAGCCATCCTCATGGTTCCAGTTTTTCCAGCCTGCTAAGTAATGGAGGATGTGAATAATGGAAAAATACATAAGCAGGATGAGGCATCATGTTTGAGAGGTTTTTAACAGATAGCTTTTTCAGTGCATCTGCAAGGATCTCAGGTTTGAAGTTTTCCTTTGCAAATCTGTCAGCTGCAAATTCATTTTTTCTTGAGATATAATTAGTTAACAACCCAATCAGCAATGATAAGGGACTATATAGTATTCCAAATACTATTAATCCAAGGTGAAAACTTGTTTTCTGTGATCCTATCGCCTGCGAGAGCAATGGATTATTGACAACCAGAGAAAAAAGGAATAGCATAAAACCAGTCAGGATAACAGAAGACAGAAGTGTTACGAGAACATGTTTCTTCTTATAGTGGCCAATTTCATGAGCAAGAACGGCAACTATCTCTTCCTCTGTGAATTCCTTCTGAAGGGTATCATAAAGCACTATTCGTTTTTTAGGACCAAATCCGGAAAAATAGGCATTTGCTTTTGTGCTTCTTTTAGATCCGTCGATTATATAGATATTTTTAAGTTTGAATCCTGTTTTGAGAGCAAACTGCTCGATCTCTGTTCTTAATGATCCATCCTGAAGAGGGGTTTGTTTGTTAAAGAGAGGAACTATCAATTCAGAATAAAAAAAGTTAATAAAAACAGAGAAGAGAGTTATCAGCCCCCAGGCATATAACCAGAAATTTTTTCCAGTCTTATAATAGAACCATGTAATTAGTCCGAGTACCGGTACTCCGACTAATAGGGCAATAAACCATGACTTAATATGGTCGGTGATGAAAGTCCTGATAGTCATTTTGTTAAATCCATACCTATTCTCAATCACAAAGGTATCATACCAGCTGAAGGGAATATTTATAAGATCGGAGGCAAAGCCAATTATGCCGAAGAAAATAAGTGAGATAATAACCATATGCATACTGATTGTTCTTGCAAGACTATCAACCAGAGCAAAACCTCCGGCAATGATCATAATTAAAATCACAGCAAGATTAAATAAGGCAGTCCAGAAAGATAACCTGCTATTATCTCTATGATATAACTGGGTTTTTCTATATTCCTCATCGTCACATATTCCCTTTAACTTGTCGGGAAGCTTATCTGACCACATTTTTGTATTAAGATAGTCAAGATACCTTTCAGTAATAAATCCGGCTACTGGAATAATGATAATCAAAAAGAAAATAATGTTGTTCATTGATTGGAAGGCTATAAAAAAAGAAGCAGGGCCCCCTTTTAAAATAAGTGTGGAATAAATATGTCTCGCTGCATTTCCTCGTGCTAATAAGGATGGGTGCCCTGCGGTTTTGTAAAGATAATAAATATTTTTAAGTTAACATACCACCACAGACATGAATTGTTTGTCCGGTTACATAAGAAGATAGTTCAGAAGCAAGGTATAAAGCTGTATTTGCCACATCTTCAGGGGTTCCGCCTCTTCTGAGAGGAATTTTATTTGCCCATTCATTTTTTACTTCTTCAGGCAATTTATCTGTCATTTCTGTCAAAATGAATCCCGGTGCGATAGCATTGCATCTTATATTTCTTGATCCAACCTCCCTGGCAACACTTTTTGTAAACCCTATTATACCTGCTTTTGAAGCTGAATAGTTGCTCTGCCCTGCATTACCTGAAACACCAACAACTGAACTCATATTTATTATAGAGCCACTTTTCTGTTTAAGCATTGTTTGCAGAACTGCTTTTGTAAGATTAAAGACCGACTTAAGGTTTACTGCAATCACAGTGTCCCATTGATCTTCAGTCATGCGCATAAGCAATGTGTCTCTGGTGATTCCTGCATTATTAACCAGAATGTCAATTCTGCCGAAATCCTTAACTACTTCATCTATTACCCGTTGTGAATCTTCAAAACTGGCAGCATTTGACACATATCCTTTTGCTTTGACTCCCAGTGCTTTAATCTCTTTGATGGTTGTTTTAAACTCATCATCGTTCACAATATTAGTAATAGCAATATCAGCTCCTTCCAGAGCGAATCTGTGAGCTATTGACTTGCCAATTCCTCGTGATGCTCCGGTAATAAGAGCAGTTTTTCCTTCTAGTAGTCCCACGTGTGTAATTATTAAATTTCTGCAAATATATAATAAAGGTTGAAAAGTTTAAGGGTTGAAGGAGTTGAATGGGTTAAATGGGTTGAAAGAGTTTAAAGGGTTGTATGGTTTAACAACTTCTAAAACCTCTACAGCCTCTAAAGCCTTCTTAACCGTTATTCCTATATCAGCCGGCGACTCCACAACATGAATACCGCATTGTTTCATTATCTCCATTTTGGCAGCAGCAGTATCTGACTTCCCACCTATTATGGCACCGGCATGACCCATTTTACGTCCTTTTGGAGCAGTTTGCCCTGCAATAAATCCGATAACAGGTTTTGTCCCCTTATCTCTGATCCATTCAGCAGCTTCGGTTTCCATACTTCCTCCTATCTCACCTATAATTACTATCGCTTCAGTACCATCGTCATCCATCATAAGTTTAACGGCATCCAGTGTTGTTGTACCGACAATCGGATCACCCCCTATCCCGATACAGGTTGACTGACCCAATCCTATCCTGGTAACCTGATCCACTGCCTCGTAGGTTAAGGTGCCTGATCGCGAGATAATTCCAATTGTACCTTTTTTGTGGATAAAACCCGGCATTATGCCAACCTTTGCTTCATCCGGAGTGATAATTCCCGGACAGTTAGGACCGATAAGCCTGCAATCAGATGATTTAAGATGGTTCTTAACTATTACCATATCGGAAACAGGAATGCCTTCGGTAATAGCCACAATAAGCTTTATTCCTCCATCAGCTGCTTCGAGAATGGCATCGGCTGCAAAGGGTGGCGGAACAAATATCACAGATACATCTGCTCCTGTTTTGGTAACAGCTTCTCTGACAGTATTAAAGACTGGTAACCTAAGGTGTACCTGGCCTCCTTTCCCCGGAGTAACGCCTCCCACTACTTTGGTGCCATACTCTATCATCTGGGTAGCGTGAAAGGTTCCTTCACTTCCTGTGAATCCCTGAACGATCACTTTGGAGTTTCTATTTAACAGAACGCTCATAAATACAAGATAATTAATGATTTAATAAAATAATATTTTTAAATATTGGCTGCATTTTCTTTCAAGTTCGACTTCAAAAATACCTAATTATTCTAGGCTTTTAGTTAAATATGGGTGATAATTATCATTTAGGCGCCAGGCGTCAGCCACTGACCACTAGCCACTCATAAATTATTATTAACACATCAATTAAGTTTCATACATTTGTTGCATATCAGATTAACTAATGATAAGATTAGAAGAAACTATATGCGCCCCTGCTACAGCTGTCGGTGGCGCGATTGCAATAATTAGAGTGAGTGGATCACAAACCTTCAATATTTGTGATAAGATCTTTTTCTCTTTAGACACGAGTATCAGGCTTATTGATCAGAAAGGTTTTACAATAGTATTTGGTGATATTCGCTCCGGTGATAGTATAATTGATGAGGTACTTTTGAGTGTTTTCAGAGCGCCTCACTCCTACACCGGTGAACACTCGGTTGAAATATCGTGCCATGCTTCACCATACATAATTAGAAAGATACTTGAATTGTTAATTTTAAATGGAGCCGTTTCTGCAAATCCTGGCGAGTTTACCCAACGAGCTTTCCTTAACGGGAAAATTGATCTTTCCCAGGCTGAAGCGGTTGCAGATATTATTGCTTCTACAACCAGTTCAGCGCATAAAGTTGCGATTAATCAGATGCGTGGTGGATTCTCTGAAGAAATAGACAGGTTAAGATCCGACCTGCTGAATTTTGCTTCGCTAATTGAACTTGAACTGGATTTTGGAGAGGAAGATGTTGAGTTTGTGGACAGAACAGAACTTAAATCTATTATTATAACAGTTAAAGAGCTGGCTGACAGATTGGTAATATCATTTCTTTTAGGCAATGTTGTAAAGAATGGGATCCCTGTTGCAATTGTGGGAAAACCCAATTCAGGGAAATCAACTCTTTTGAATGCTCTTCTGATGGATGAGAAAGCCATTGTTTCGGAAATACCCGGAACCACTCGTGATACAATTGAGGATACTATTGTAATTGATGGTATTGAGTACCGGTTTATCGATACTGCAGGGTTGCGTGAAACCACAGATGTTATAGAATCAATGGGCATTAAGAAGACTCATGAAAAAATCGAACAGGCCCAGGTGATACTTTTACTAGATGAGATATCTGACTCTGCTGAAGCCATTAATAAGAGAGCCCAGGCAATCAGAGAGATGACAAGGGAATCAGAGAAACGCTTGTTTATTATTATTAATAAGATAGATCAGGCTCTCACTGGGCAACAACAGGAAATTTCTGAAAAAATCAATCTTGAAGAAAAGGATACTCTGCTTTTCATTTCTGCAAAGGAAAAAACAGGTCTCGATCACCTCAGGGTTAAACTTAGTGAAGTAATTGCTAAGAATAAGTTGAGCTCAGATGATGTAATAATAACAAATATAAGACATTACGAAGCTCTAATAAACGTTTCTGAAAGCCTTGACAGGGTATTGTCAGGACTGGATCATAATGTCCCTGAAGACTTCATCGCAATTGATATCCGCCAGGCAATCCATTACCTTGGTGAGATAACCGGTGAGATAACATCTGATGAAATACTGGGTAATATTTTTAAGAATTTCTGTATCGGAAAGTAACTATCCTTCTCTTATTTGCTAACTGCTTGTTATTATTTATACTTACGTGTAAATATTTTCTCTTGTTTGTTGCCCTATTTCCTTTATTTTACTTAATTTAGTTGCCAGTTTGTTGCCCGAACATTTATTATTTGTTTCCCGGCAACAAGTTGGCGAGATTATGTCGCTTAAAGACATATTAAGTCATATACAGGCAGATTAAGACATAAAAGGACATACATGAGCAGCAATCTTAATTTCAAAAAAAACTGTGAGTTTTGCGGAAATGAATTTGACGCAAAGACTCTCTATACCCGTTATTGTTCGCACATCTGCAACAGCAGGCACTACAAACAACTTAAACGGGACGAAAAAATCAGGTCAATCCAAAGCCCTGAACAACATCCAGAAAAGGAAGCACTCGTTTATGATCCATCACTTCAGAGGAAAGAGTTCCTCAGTGTAGATGAGACGGCTACCCTGCTGGGTGCGAGCATAAGGACCATTCAAAGAATGATTTCCAAAGGCAATCTGAAAGCCGGGAAACTCGGTAGACGAACAATTGTCAAACGTATTGAGATAGATAAACTCTTTATATAATAAGGTATGAATGTAACACTGCGTCAACGAGAAAAAGGTGATAAGGTAAGTTTGTACCTTGATTACTATCATAAAGGAAAGCGACAATATGAATATTTGCAGCTTTATCTTATCCCTGTACCTAAAAAAGGAATACTATCCAGAGAACAGAAGGACGAAAACCGCAAGACACTTACACTGGCAGAAGCAATCTGCTCTAAACGTAACATGGAAATTCATAATGGGATCTATGGATTTCAGGACCAGGGCAAGATGAAAGGCAGCTTTCTAAGATATGTTGAATATCTGGCTGAGAAGCGCAAAGACAGCGAAGGTAATTATGGAAACTGGGATAGTGCATTAAAACATTTAAAGAAGTTTGTCAAGTTTGATGTAACCTTTGCCCAGATAGATAAACGATGGCTTGATGATTTCAAAGAATACCTGCAAAAAACAGCCCGCACTCCTTCCCTTCAGCCTCTTTCACAAAATTCAGCCTCTTCTTATTACAACAAGATCCGGGCTGCCTTGAAGCAAGCATATAAAGAAGGTATTCTTCAGCGGAATCCTGCCGATGAAACCGAAGGTATAAGACCGGGAGAACCTCAACGGGAATTTCTTACGTTAGATGAACTGCAGGCAATAGTAAAAGTAGAATGTGAGATCCCTATCCTGAAAAGAGCTTTTCTCTTCAGCGCATTGACAGGCTTACGCTGGTCTGATATCAATAAAATGACCTGGTCAGAAGTACAACATTCAAATGAAATGGGACATTACATCCGATTCAGACAGAAAAAAACCAAAGGAGTTGAAACACTACCTATTTCTCAACAGGCATTTGAATTGTTGGGTGAACACACCTCAGCAGATGAACGGGTATTTGTCGGATTAAAATACAGTGCATGGCAAAATTTGAAATTACAGCAGTGGGTCATGAAAGCCGGTATCAGCAAAACAATAACTTTCCATTGTGCAAGGCATACTTATGCAACATTACAGTTAACTTTGGGTACCGACATTTATACAGTATCAAAATTATTAGGACATAAGGACCTTAAAACAACGCAGATCTATGCCAAGATCATTGATGAACGTAAAAAAGAAGCTGCAAACAAGATAAAACTCGATATATGAAAATCAGCCTGAACATTTATAACAGTATTTTATTTGGCGAGCTCCGTCCATGGCTTGAAAGTAACAATTCACAGGAAACCTTCCGTCAGAAACTAAACCCATCATTCCGTTGTGAAAAAGGAACACCTGAAGACTTTGAGAAAGCCCTTGGTGAAGCATTAAAGGGACACCCTTTATTAATGGACGATAATGACGAATTAATAATTGAGGTCGAGGAAAATAAGATTAAGGTTACTTCAAAAAAGGATACGATTTTCGAGCCGCTCATAGATATTGATATTCCACCATACTACAATGATAAGACCGAATACTATTACTATCTGATTAAAAATGAAGGAACTAGACTAATTTATAATATCAATAAAGCTATAGAATTTTGCGAACCTGCAAACCTTGCAAAGTCTGCAATCAACGACACCCTGGATCGGATCAAATTCATGTTGGCTGAAACAGGCAAGCAGATTAAGCAACTTGGATATGATGATGAATTGCCATTTGATTCTGAAACCACTGATGTTATTAAATTATTAGGGAAGGAATGTAAATACATTCTTAAAGTTCTACAGACGACATTAATAAGGCTGATTCTGGAGATTCAGGAATTATTTCCTTCACAACTTGCCAGCAGCCCATTGACGGAGGAAGAAATTTACCTGAAACTGATTGGCACCCCTTCTCCAAGCATGAACGTGGCAAAAAAAATCACCAGGCTGAATGAGTTTCTTGTAAAACGCTTTATTGAAAAAATGGAATATTCTACTGAAAAGGCATTGCAAAGAATAGATGAAACTAAAAAGCATTTTCTATTGTATAAAGATGTTCCCTCTACATTGTCCGACATGGCTGAAAGAAAAGAAGGATTGGCAACACACATTCAGGTCCTCGAAAACCTAATTTTTATTCGTGAATTTACCGATATGAAGGTTAATCCATCTTATGAGGAGTTGCTATCCAACAGCTTAGCCGACGAAAATTATAATTCTTTTACTACATCGATCTTTGAAAAGATTGAAGCTCATTCTGCTCCAAATAAGCGACTTGAAGTAATAGCCAGGGAGGAAGAAAAATTCTCTTTCCTGAAAACAGGTTATGTTATTGATAATTCTGTCTTTAAGTCATCTATACCCAGGAAAATATTTAACTGGATTGAGATCCAGAAGGCTTATATAAATGAAAACCTTCATATTGATTTTTCCAAACTAAAAGGTGTTGACCTGCCCAAGATACAAACATCACTTACTGTCGCAGAAATTGGCTACCTCTTAAGAGTATTTGAAGAGGAAGGCATTCTGCAACCAAAGAATAAAACCGACCTGTCACGTGTATTCTCAGCTATTCTCAGCTCAAAGAAAAGGGATGATTTTACTTTTGATGGGCTTCATAAAGAATTTAAGACTCCAAAGAATAAAGCAGTCGAATTTTGGAATGATAAATTTATAATCCTGAAACAAAAAACAACCAAAGACAAAGAAAAATATTTAGATTAACTATCTGATATTCTTTGCATTTATTAATGGTTCCGGTACCCTCTGGAACTACCACTCTCCTATTCTGTTGCATAGATTTGCTTCGTAATTCATCGATTGCCAGTGCCTATGCACCCGGTGAATTAAGGCACAACAAATTTTTTAATTGTTGAACTTTTAATACGATGCAAAATGTCAGATAATGTAATAATCGAGAAACTCGATAACATCGAGAAAATGCTTTCAGAGCAAAACCTTCTTAAAAAGGAAGTGCTTAATTTCAGCGAGGCCTGCCAGTACCTCGACATCAGCGAAAGTCACCTATATAAACTAACCAGCCGGAAACAGGTACCTCATTTCTGTCCACAGGGCAAGAAGCTTTACTTCAACCGTTTGGAACTGGACAAATGGTTGCAAACCAACCGCAAGAATACCGCCGAAGAGGTCGACCGGGAGGCCACTGATTACATTCTTAATAACAGAAAGAGATAATCATGGAAGATTGTAAAAAGTGCCGTGAACCGCTGGAAAGAATCCAGGAACGGCTGAATACTATGCTGCTTAAACTTGAATTAAAACAACATTCTTCACCGGAACAGGTATTTTTTGACAACCAGGAGTTTATTCAGTTAATGAACATCAGCAAAAGGACCGCTCAGGCATGGCGTGATACCGGTATGATTGCCTTTTCTCAGGTAGGAAGCAAAATCTATTATCGTTTACCGGATATAATACAAATGCTTGAGAAGTACCATAAACCGTCTAAATCCTGAAATCATGGCGTGTTCGACAATTTTTTCGGGATTCAACCAGCCGGTTGAGAATAAAGCTTTGCTGATAATCATCAAAGACATTAAGGAGGGAAAGTATAAAGCTGATATTGAAAATTTGAGATCTCTGATAGCATTAGAAGACACTGATAAAGCAGATAAACTTAAAAAGCAACTTCCTGCCTTCTCTCCTTCCGGTACCTTTAAAGGCGGCCGCAAAGCAGAACTATTGGATCAGTACAGCGGATTTGTCCATCTTGATTTTGATAAACTTTCAGATATTCAATTAAACACTGCATTTCAGGAGATTGCAAAGAGCCCTTACACATTTGCCTGTTTTCGAAGCCCAAGTGGAAACGGATTAAAAGTATTTGTTGAAGTTAATTCTGTTGCAGAGTATCACGATACTGCATACCGGCAGGTTCAATTGTATTATGAAAACATGTTGGAAATTAGTTCAGATCCAAAATGCAAAGATATAACACGGCTATGTTTCGTTTCTAATGATCCTGAAACATATAAAAACATTCACAATCAGATTTTTGAAGTAACTTTTCCGGAAACTGAATCACAAATCAAAATTCAGGAAAAAGAAGTTTATGCTTATCAGAAATCATTTGAAGATTGTATCCGATTTACGGAACAGAAAGAGAATTATCAAACCGGGAACCGGAACAATTTTGTTTACCTTCTGGCTTGTAATTGCAACAGGTCCGGCATTCCGGAGAATGAGGCATTGGATCTTGTAATAACAAATTTCGACTTGTCCGAAGTTGAAATAAAAGCTTCAGTAAGAAGCGCATATTCTAACCACTTTAATGAGTTTGCAAACTTTGCAAAGTCTGCAAAGACGGATAAAAAAGACAATTCTCAATCCACATCGACAGAGACTGTATCAGAAGATTATCTTAAAAACACACCGGTTATTCCGCTGGAGGTTTACAACGAACTACCCGACCTGATAAAATCCGGTGCAATTGCCATAACAGATTGCAGAGAGAGGGATGTCTTTCTCACCGGGGCATTGGCAATACTTAGTGGCTGTCTGCCAGGCATCAAAGGTATATATGCTCAACAAACAGTATATCCAAATCTATTTTCATTTGTCATTGCTCCGGCAGCCAGTGGAAAAGGTGCTTTGAAATTCTCTAAAATGCTTGCAGACAAGCACCATGAAGAGATATTGAAATCAAGCAGAGAGGAAAAACAACGGTATATCGGGGAACTGGAAGAATACAAATCAAGGCAGAGAACAAAAAAGAGACACGAACCTGCAGAGGAGCCTCCGGAAGAACCATCATTCAGAGTTGTTTTTATTCCGGCAAATTCCAGCTATGCAAAAATCCTTTCACACCTTGAGCAAAACCGGGGTGAAGGTATTATCTGCGAAACGGAAGCCGATACCATGGGAAATGTGCTGAAGCAGGAATGGGGAGGCTATTCTGATATGCTCCGGAAAGCATTTCATCATGAAAGGATATCGAGTTCAAAGAAAACAAACAACGAATATATTGAGGTGAATGAACCCCGGCTGGCTGTTGCTTTATCGGGCACTCCAAACCAGGTTACCGGGTTAATAGCCACTGCCGAAGATGGCCTTTTTAGCAGGTTTATATTTTATGCCTACAAGGTTGAACAACTTTGGAGAGATGTATCTCCTTACGCTAACAGTATAAATCTGACAGACCATTTTACCAAACTCTCAGAACAGGTTTATGAGCTGATCCTGTTTCTGAACCAATCCCCTGCAGAAGTTGAATTATCTCAGCAGCAGTGGCAGAATCTGAACATTACCTGCAGCCGTTGGTTACAGGATGTCACTACTTTTGCCGGTGATGATGCCGGGAGTATTGTAAAACGGCTTGGTTTGGTGCTATATCGAATAGCTATGATCTTTACAGCTCTCAGGAAATTTGAAAACGGTGATGCATCTGAAAAAGTGATATGTACAGATCAGGATTTTGATTCCGCATTAAAACTTGCTGACATTTTTTTGCAGCACAGTCTGCTTATGTTTCATAATCTGCCAAAGCAAAATGAAAATGCAGTTTTCCGTTCAGGAGATAACAAACGAAAATTCTTTAATGCCCTCCGCCACGATTTTAAGCGGGCCGAGGCTATTGAATTAGGAAATAAATACAATTTATCAACCCGATCAGTTGATAACCTGCTTAAAGAGCTTACAGGAAAATACCTTTCCCAGCCGCAATATGGCTGTTATTCTAAATGTTAACCTTTTCCGGTTCACTTTGTAAAAACTGCAAGCTTTGCACAGTCTGCAGTTTTTTTTCTTCCTGATTTCCTTTATTATATGTATTTTTGATCTTGTCTGAAAGTATAGAAAAAAACAGGTGAGTTAGTTTTGTGTTTATGGTCCGTACTTGTAGAAGGCTGAAAGGAAAATTAGTATTAAGAAAAAGGAAGATAGAACAGTATGCCGACATTGAGCTGGATAGGAAAAGAAAAAGTAATAAATCACCACAGGGATGTACCCTTTAAGATACTGGAGCATAAATATGGCTTTAGAGCGGATAAAGGTGAATCAGAGGAACCGGTCAATAGCGGTAATAAGATAATTCACGGAGATAACCTTGAAGCCCTGAAGAGCCTTTTACCTGAGTATGAGGGTAAAATCAAATGTATTTATATAGATCCGCCATACAACACAGGGAACGAGAACTGGGTATATAATGACAATGTAAACCATCCGAAGATCAGAAAATGGCTTGAAACTACTCTTAAAGCAAAAGAAAACGGAAAGGAAGCTGCTATAGGAATTGACGACCTGGCAAGGCACGATAAGTGGCTTTGCATGATGTACCCACGCTTACAGCTGCTACACAAGCTTCTTGATAAAGATGGAGCAATATTTATTTCGATTGATGAAAACGAAGTTGCCAATTTGAGATTAGTGATGGATGAGATTTTTGGTATAAGCAATTTTATCGAGCTATTAGTTTGGAATAAAAGAATACCAAAAAACGACAAATTCATTGGCAATATACACGAATACGTTCTACTCTATGTAAAAAACAAAAATTTAGAACACAGATTTATTCAAAGAAAGGAAGGTATCCCAGAAATTAATGAATTGCTTGAATCTTTAAAAAGAAAGAAAGTTCCAATTCCTCATGCTGAGGGTGAAATAAAAAAATTGTATAAGAAAAATAATTATGATAGAGGCATAACACTATATAATTCAATTGATGACAATTATAAGCTCTGGGGCAAGATTAATGTTAGCTGGCCAAATGGACAAACATTCGGTCCACGTTATGATGTAATCCATCCTAAAACACAAAAACCTTGCAAAGTACCTGAAAGAGGTTGGCGATGGACAAAAGAAACCTTTGATTCCATGTTAGATTATAAAAATGTAATAGAACTCCATGATGGGAGTTTCAGATGTGGAAAAATATGGTTTGCTAAAGATGAAAATACCCAGCCAAGTTCAATAAAGTATTTGGAGGAAGTAGCAGACTTTTTATTAAGATCAATCATAAGTACAAAAAGTGAGGGTTCGATTTCTTTAAAGAACCTAATAGACATTAATTTCGACTATCCAAAACCTATTGACTTAATAGAATTATTAATTAGTTCAGTTAATTTAAATAATGGTATTTACTTAGATTCTTTTGCAGGTTCAGGGACAACGGCACATGCTGTTCTCAACCTTAACGAGCAGGATGGTGGAACCCGCAAATTTATTCTGATAGAAATGGAGGATTATGCTGATTCAATTACTGCCGAAAGAGTAAAGCGAGTGATCAAAGGGTATGCTGATAAAGAGGGCACCGGTGGTAGTTTTGATTATTACGGTTTGGGCAAACCCCTTTTTATCGGAGAGAATAATGAATTACTGAATGAAGAGATCGGAAATGATAAAATAAAAGAATACATCTGGTTCAGCGAGACCCGAACTGCATGGGGAAAGCCTGATTTAAAGAAAGATACACAATATTTTTTGGGTAGGAAAGATGGTACTGCATATTATTTTATTTACGAGCGAGAATCCCTTACTACACTCGATTACGATTTGCTTTCCAAAATTAAATCAAAAGCGGGTCAATATGTAATTTATGCAGATAACTGTCTGTTAGCTAAAGATTTCATGATGAAACATAACATCATATTTAAAAAAATTCCACGAGATATAACAAGGTTTTAACATGGAACTGAAAAACTATCAATATAAAGTTATAAAAGACCTCGAACTATACCTGGAATATGTTCAAAGGTTCAAAAAAACCGATACTGCATTTAATAGGTTCTGGGAGGATCGTATAGGCCCATATAATGCATTAAATGGTGAGGGTATGCAACCCTATAAGAACACAATACCAAATGCAGCACATGTTTGCATTAAAGTACCCACTGCAGGGGGTAAAACTTTTATTGCCTGTAATGCATTAAGCACAATCTTTTCAGCCTGGTCATCAGAATTGCCAAAGTTGGTTATATGGCTGGTTCCATGGAGTAACCTGCTTGATCAGACCTTCAATAATTTAAGTAACCCTGATCACCCCTACCGTCAGAAACTCGACAGCCTGTTTAATCATCGTGTTGAGGTGTACCAGAAAAAGGATCTTCTTTATGGCTCTAACTTTAACCCCGGCATTGTAAAAGAGCAACTTTCAATAATTGTAATGAGTTTTTCAAGTTTACGGGCCAGGAATAAAGAAGACAGGAAGGTTTACCAGGAGAATGGAGAATTGGCTCAATTTTCGAGCCAGTATAAAGATAAATCTCATCTGCTTGAGGATACCGATGAAACAGCACTTATTAATGTTATCCGTAGCCTTAATCCGGTTCTGGTTGTTGATGAAAGTCATAACGCAGAAAGTGATCTGAGCGTTGAAATGCTGAATGCTTTAAATCCTTCATTTGTGCTTGACCTTACCGCAACACCAAAAGACAACAGTAATATTGTTAGTCTTGTTCCGGCCATCGAGTTGAAAAAGGGACACATGGTAAAGTTGCCTGTAATAGTTTACAATCATCACGATAAAACAGAGGTAATAAACAGCGCGTTGCACCTGCAACACAAACTCGAATTACTTTCGATTGATGAAGAGAAGAATGGCGGGAAATATATCCGTCCGATCATATTGTTCCAGGCACAGCCCCGCACCGATGAAGATAATACCACTTTTGATAAGCTTAAAGAGCAATTACTTAAAGTCGGTATTCCGGAAGGGCAGATAAAAATCAAAACTGCTGAGAAAGACGAGCTAAAAGGAATTGATCTGAGTTCCAGAGATTGTGAAGTCAGATATATCATAACTATTAATGCACTGAAAGAAGGCTGGGATTGCCCGTTTGCCTATATTCTTGCATCACTGGCTGACAAGTCCTCTGCTGTTGATGTTGAACAGATACTTGGTCGTGTATTGCGGCAACCTTATGTAATGCAACATTCTGCCCCATTGCTTAATATATCTTATGTACTTACTGCTTCTGCAAAATTCAACGAGACCCTGCAGAATATTGTCAAAGGGTTACAGGCATCGGGTTTTAGTGAAAAGGATTACAGGGATAAAGATGATATGCCCGAAGAAGTTAAGAATAAGATAATCGATAAGCCTCTGGAATCATTTCTATTCCCGGAAAGGCAAGAGGAAATGGCAAACGCAGATGAAGAAATCGAAGTGGACCGTATTTCATACAATCCTGATTCCGGAAACACTCCTGAAACAAAGATTTCAGCAATCGCAGAAATTGAGAGTATGGCAGAAGAACAAAACCGGGAGATGGATGCAGAGATTGAAAAACAAAACCAACAACCAATTGATGAAAATATATTTCAGGAAATGGGTGATAAAGTAAAGCGTTATAGAATTGTTGATGTGAATAAAGATATTGCATCAAAGATTATACTGCCTCAATTCTTTTTGCAGGTACAGCAGAGCGATGTATTCGGAACAGATACAATATTGCTCAACCAGGAGTCTCTTCTTAAAGATTTCAAATTAGGTAGTGAAGATTCTAAAATAGACTTTGATCAGATTTCTTCGGATCTCTATAAGGTTGATATTGTTCAGATTAAAAAAGACGAATATGCACCACGCTTTACCAAGATAGAAGACATGAAGGTAAAAGATCCGATTGTTGAATATATTCTTGCAAAGCCAAAAGAAGGACAGATTAAGGACATCGCACATCAGCTGGTTCAGCTAGTTGGCGATATGTATCCTATACCTGATCAGGAAATAAGAGCTTATGTTGAGCGGATTCTGAAGCAGCTTAGTCCCGAACAATTGCAGGATATACTTGTAAGAAAGTGGACATATTCTGATAAGATTAAGGCAAAGATCCGGTTCCATGCGGATACCTATGCTGAAGGCCGGTTCACGGATCTTATTACTATAGGCAAAGTGTCAACTGTTCCGACATGGAATTTCCCCGAAATGATAGTACCCGGCTCACTTGGCGCTTCGATTGGAAATTCCCTGTATGAACGTGAAGGCACCATGAATAACTTTGAGGCTACAGTAATTACAGATATTGCGAGCTTGCCAAACATTTCATTCTGGCATCGTAATTTAGGCAGAGGAAAAGGATTCTCGATAAATGGATTTAAGTCCAACCATTACCCCGACTTTATAGCAGTTTCAAAATCCGGCAAAGTAATAATCATAGAAACAAAAGGTGATGACCGTGACAATTCCGATAGCGCTGCCAAATGTCGTTTAGGAAACAAATGGGCTGAATTGGCCGGCAGAGATTTTCTTTATTTTATGGTTTTCGACAAGAAAGATATTGCCGGGGCTTATACTGTGGATAAAGCGAAAGAACTGATAAGGCAATTATAAATTAAGTCAAATTATGTCAAACGGAAATGAATCCAAATATTATAAAATTATCTCTTTTGCTTTTCCAATTTTCAACTATTCGAATTTTTCTGATAGTTAAGAAAAGCCGATTAAATTATGCAACAAATCACTTAACGTTAAATCGATAAAACAATGAAAAGGGAACCGGTTGAATCTTCAAACCTCGCATCAGTAGGTTACGATGCAGATAATAAAATTCTTGAAATAGAATTTAATCATGGCGGGATTTATCAATATTTTGATGTTCCACAAGACGTGTATGATGAATTGATGGGTGCGGATTCTCATGGAAAATATTTTGTGCATAACATTAAAGATGAGTATGAATATGACAGAATAAAATAATAACTTAAATGTCGCTACCGATTAATATAGATGAACTTCTGCATGGCAATACTGTTGAATGGGATCGCATTGAGCTTAAAAAAGGATGGAATCCTGAAGATATTATTCATTCTCTTTGTGCCTATGCCAATGATATTAATAATTGGGATGGAGGTTATATTATAATTGGTGTTAACGAAGAAAACGGAACAGCCATCCTACCACCTGTTGGAATAGAAAAAAATCAAATCGATGCCATTCAGAAAAAACTATTTGAACTTTCAAATAAAATAGTTCCCAAATACTCTCCTGCTTCACAACCATTAGTAATTAATGGGAAACATATTTTTGTAATTTGGGCAACAGCAGGCGACAATAAACCATATAAAGTACCGGTAAGTTTAAGCAAAGATAAAAGTGAAAAAGCTTTTTATATAAAAAAAGGTTCAACTACCGTAAAAGTGAAAGAAGGTTCGGAAGATGAAAGACGATTATTGGAACAGACTGCAAGATTTCCTTTTGATGATAGAATAAATCAGAAGGCGACATTAGACGATTTGAGTTTACAATTAATTCAGGCACATCTTAGAGAGATTGGGAGCGCATTGTATGAAGAAAGTGCCAAAATTTCATTTGAAGATTTGTGCAGGCATATGAAAATAGCAAAAGGATCCGATGAAAATTTAAAACCGACTAACGCAGGTATTTTGTTATTTAATGAAAATCCGCATCAGTTTTTTGAAGGAGCTAAAATTGAGTTAGTAATTCATAAAGGAAAAGTTGGCAAAGATTATACTGAAAAAATATTTACAGGAGCTATCCAACAACAAATAAGAGATGTGCTTCATTTTTTTGAAACCAATATTATACAGGAATTTGTGTCGAAATCTGATAATAAAGCCGAAGCAATTCGATTTTATAATTATCCTTTTCAAGCTATTGAAGAAGTTTTGGTAAATGCCGTTTATCATAAAAGTTATGAAAGGGCAAATCCTGTGGAAATTCAAATACATGAAGATAAAATTGAGATATTAAGCTTTCCCGGACCCTTGCCGCCTGTTAATCAACAAATGTTACAACAACAACGAATTATTGCCCGTGATTATAGAAACAGAAAAATAGGTAATTTCCTGAAAGAATTAAAACTTACCGAAGGCAGGGGAACAGGATTACCAATTGTGTATCAGAAATCAGAGGAAAATGGTTCCCCACCCCCAGAGTTTACTACCGACAATGACAATGTTTTTTTTCTGGCAACTCTTTTAATTCATCCTTTGGTAAAAGTGGAATTGGCAAAAAACAATAAAACTCAAACCAATAATAAAATTTTAGTTTATCAATCCATACATGATATAAATAATCATATTAATTTCTTAGTCTCTCAAAAAGGAGACGAAGATAAAGAAATGATAACTAATGCCGTACACAACATACATCATCTTCTTAGTCTCTTAGTCTCTCAAAAAGGAGACGAAGATAAAAAGCAACCGGATTATTTGGATTTTCAGACCTTAGAAACCATTAGCAGATGGATAAAGCAGTATGGTTATAATAAACAAAAAGAACTGTTCTCTTTGTTTAAACCCTTTATTGAACAAAGCAGTATAGATATTTTAGAGTTCTGTATGCAACCCCTCAGCAGAGAAGCCGTCTTTGACAAAATTCAAAAGTATAACAATACGAAAAATTACAATAGGCACATTAAGCCATTGCTCACGTTGGGATGGATTTTGCAAACCCTGCCCGATAAGCCCAATAGCAAAAATCAACAATACATTATTTCTGAATCAGGTAAAATAATATTAAAAAACGATTTTTCTTTAGCAAAAAGAATCCCCATATACTCCTCCAGTATTGCAGCTATTTGTTATGACGAAGCAAAGCACTTGTTAGAAATTGAGTTTCATCACGGAGCAATTTATCAATACTTTGATGTGCCTAAAGAAGTATTTGAGGATTTATTAAAAGCCCCTTCGCATGGAAAGTATTTTGTAAATAATATTAAAGATAACTTTGAGTATAATCGACTAAAATAAATTCTTATGGAAAAACATTATGACATTTTTCTGGAAGCTATTCATCTGAAAAGGCTGTTGAAAATAAAATTTAATTCAAAAGAAAAAGGAATTATTGAACGTACTTGTGTCCCTTTTGATTTTGGCCCAAGTCGAAGGTCTAAAGATGGGTTCGATAAATTTCATTTATACGACCTTGATAGTCCTGATGGTAAGCATACTTTATCAATTTTACCAGAACAGCTTTTGGAAATAGAATTATTAAATATTGAATTTAATCCAGCGGATTATATCACATGGAGTCCGATAAATTGGTTTACAAAAAGGGATTGGGGTAAATTTTCTTAAAATTTTCATATTATGAAGAAACCATTAAATCTTAAGTTTCAAAAAACTAAAAATTCTAAGCAGAATTTTGAAATCTTTTTTAATTATTTGAAACAACACAAAAGCCCTTATTCCTCAATATTGTTAAATGCATTAAAGCAAAATATTTCGGAAGAGGAATTTAGAGAAATAATTAAAAATAACGTTTTAGCATATATTGAAAAAAAATCATCTCAGTCAAAATGAGCAAAGTTTATATCAAATCCATATCAATTGAAGGTTTTAGAGGAATTAACAATGACAATAATCCTTTGGTAATACCATTTAAAAATAAAGGTGTTACTTCAATTTTTTCAGAAAATGGAATGGGAAAGAGTTCCATTTATGAGGCATTGTCTTATTGCATAAATAACAATCTACCTAAGTTTGATGAATTGCATAGAGAAATTCGTGATGATAGAACAAAAAAGAATCTCTTTCATTCAAACAAAGGGAAGATTACAATAATTTTTATTGATGATAGTAATACTGAAACCAAAATAGAATTTGAAATTAATGATAAAGGCGATAGAAATATTATTTCTAGTACTGTAACTAACCCCCAATTGTTTTTAGACAGTATATCTGGTGATCAGAACTTTCTTGATTATAATACTTTTATTCAAATTCTTTTAAAAAGTCCAGAAGAAACAGGAAAATTATTTTCTGATTTAGTGGGATTTTCTGAGTTTCCTTTTATAAAAGCTAAGATTGATAAAATTACAAGGACACAAAATATAAATACGGATTTTCAGAAAAACTCAAAAGAAAGGGAGATTGAAGATAACAAGCAAAAAATTGTTGAGTTAGAAAATAAGATTTCCAATAATTTTCAAGATTTAGGCACTCCTTTAGCTGTATTTAATTTAACTGAATCAATAAAATTGGTCAAGAAGCTTATTAAAACTGAATTCAAAAAGAAAGTTAAAGACATTAATCAAATAAAATTTGACCAATTAATAAAAGATATTGCTGGTGATTCTTATGATACAGATGTTGAAAATTTAAATCTTTTAAAAACTGAAAATAATGAAGTAAATAAATTTCAGCAAACATTGAAACTAATTAAATATGCAGCTTTCCTTAAATTTCATAAGCAATTAAATAAAGCATATTCAAATTTTGGTTCTATAAAAGAATTATATGTCGGAGAATTATTGGATAAAGCAATTCCTATCTATGATAAATTAAGCGATTTTGATAAAAATTCATGTATTCTTTGTAATACTGAAAAATTAGGTACAGATGAAAGCACATTTTATAATTTATTATTTACCAGGATTAGAAAATATAAAGAATTGAGGGTTGTTTTAAACAACATTAAAACGGAATTTAATAAAGCTATTGAAAATTTAAAACTGCTAGATGTCGAGGATTATATAGCTACTAAGGGTTTAATTTCTGCGGAACACAAATTCTTTTCAAAAGCTTTTTATGATATTCAAGATTTAAGTCAAGATTTTTTCCTCAAACAATCTATTCCGGACATAATAAAAAAATACAAAGTTTTATTATCTGTAAAATCTAAGAAAAATGCTCAAGAGATAAAAATTCTTTCATTAAAGGTTCCTAAAGAGCTCCCTATTCTTATAGAGAAAAATATTAAATTAAAAGAAATTGTTGATGCAATTATTGAATTGCAGGAGAAGCAGAATAAGATTAGCAATTCTAAAACTTATCTTGATAATCTTGATGAATGGATCAATTTTGTTGATGAAATAAAAAATGATTTTGAAAAAGCGTTTAATGATCTTATGTCTGATATCTCGTCAGATATTGACAAACAATCAAAAGAATTCTTTTTTTTAATAATGAAAAACAATGATATTGTACCACTAATTAAAAAGGACAATAAAGGTCATAAAATAAATTTTCTTATCGAAAAATTTTATACTATCACTAAGGAAAATAACGCCACGCCTTTGTTATCTGAATCATATAGAAATGCTTTGTGCCTTTCCACTTATTTCGCTTCAGCTTTAAACAGAAATACAAAAAGTAATTTTATAGTTTTAGATGATATTACTTCCAGTTTTGATAGCGGTCACCAGTTTTACCTTTTAGAATTAATTAAAGATAGAATAAGTAAAATATCAAATAAGAAAGGGAAACAAATAATAATGCTTACTCATGATGGCCTTATTAGAAAAACTCTCAATGGATACAATAATAACAATAAAAACTGGTCACACTATAATCTGGTTGGTAATAAGGACGAAATAAGACTTAAGGAATTTACAAGTGATGATTTTAAAAGAATCATATCAGATAAAATTAATCGAGGTGATAATTTAGGATCTGATCTTCGCTCATACTATGAATTTGTGATTCTTGATATAATTGAAAAACTTGATATACCCATTCCTTATAATTTAATTCTAAATAGAGATAAAAGACTTATTGATGATTTACTAAAGGCACTAAACGAAATAATTCAGCTAAGAAAATCTTCAAAAAAGAAAAGTATTAAAAATTTGCCTTCCACAACTGATTTTAAATCATTTGTTCAGCAAATTGGGAATAATTTGTCACATATAGAATCAGCCATGTGTTCTAGTATAAGCAAACCGGTTTTAATTTCTTATGTTGATTATATTGATTCGATTAAACAACGTTTTCAATATGAATGTAAATGTTTAAGGAACCAGGGTTTGGTTTATTACAAATCTCTTGATGGTAATAAGAGAGACAAACAATGTACTTGTAAAATATAAATCTTTGCTGTTTATGCTGGTGTTTTTTAAAAAAAAATAATTGAATTCAAATTTTGACCAAATGCAATCCCTTCAAATAAACTTCGATTCACCCAAGCAATTTGAATTAAGCAATATAAAGTCGCTTAATGGAATTGTCGGATTGTATTTTATTTTCACATCTGGCACATTTATACAATATCCTTTTCAAAAATCAAGACTGCTTTATATCGGAATGAGTGAAAAGAAAACTAACAGTATAGGAAGCCGACTTACAGGGCATTTTGATGGTAAATCAAAAAATTTAGGTTTGGTAAATTATCGTAAAGTTGATCCTTTGCATTTTACATTTATAAATTTTGAAATGCTCAGAAAGTTTTGGAATCACAGGATTGAGGACCTCGAAAGTTACTTTATTCTCGACTTTGTTGAAAAATACGGTGTATATCCTATCTGTAACAACAAATCCGGCTTTGAAATTCTTGAGAAAAAAGTCGAGGCTGATTTTATTATTAACTGGAAATATTTTGAATAATCATGAGTGAAAAAATTAAAAGCGGTCAGGATGTTATTGAGGATTTTTTTGCAGAAATCTACAATGTGCCCAATGCCGATAAGAAAACAATAGACACATTAGTGGCATTGTTCAGTGAGAATAAATTCACAGAAAAAAACATTCAAAATGCATTGGACAGCCAAATGCAAATTGAGTTAAATAAAATTGAAAAGGGCGATGATTAAACTCAAACAGATAAAAATTGCTGGTATTCGTGGCATTAAAGAATCTCTGTCTTTATCCCTCGATAAAAAATCATTGTTGATATACGGTGATAACGGAACTGGGAAAAGCTCAATAACTGATGCGATAGAATGGTTCTATAAAGATAAAATTGCTCATCTTGCTGGTAATGAAATTGGCAAGGATTCTATTCGAAATATTTTTATTACTGATACGGTTGATTCAAAAATCGGATTTCAGTTTTCCGACAATAAATTAGATACAGAAAAATCTATAGATAACTCGTATAAAGTATTTAATTCTAATAGTTCAAAAGAGTATTACAACTATATCCTGGAATCTCAATCCGAAAACTTGTTTCTGCGCTATCGTGATTTAACCCGATTCATTGTTGCTACAAAAGGAGAAAGATTAAAAGAACTACAGCCGATAATCGGATTCAGTCAGGTTCAGGAAATGCGAAGCATATTAAAAAAGTTTGCAAACAAATTCGCAAAGGATATCAAAGCAGCAAATTTCAGCAATAAGAAAAGCAACCAGCAAACAATTTTAATGGAAAGTCTGGGGCAAAATATTACTTCAGATAATCAATTCTTCGAAATAGCATCAAATCTGATTCTGCCATTAAAACTTGAAAAAGACATTAAATCCTTTAAGGATGCTCGTTTTATACTAAAATCAATCGAAGCAAAAGAAGATTCACATCTTTCAGATCAGATAAGTTTCAACAATAAAATTGCAGATACGCTAAAAGAAATTATTGACGAAACAGCTTTATTAAATACTCTTTATAAGGAGTACCATACATCCTATTTTGAACTAAAGAAAGATGCAGAAAAAATCAATAACTTGCAATTACTTTCTTTACTCACAGAGGGTTTAAATGTCCTCAAAAAAGATATTGTAAAAGATGACTTCTGTCCCCTTTGCCAACAAGGCAAAAACAAATTGGAATTAATCAAAGAATTACAGCAAAGAATTGAAAGTTTAAGTGAGTTAAAAAGTGAAAAAGAAAAATTAGGTGAGAAGGTCGCTACCATTAGTTCTATTCTGCAAAACAGCTTAAATGCAGTCAACAGTTTACTCCGTGAAAAACTATTTAAAGAAAAAGAAAATATTGAAACATTACGGATTATTAATGTTTTTAAAGATTCACTAAATAATATTTCTTCAGAAATTAAAAAAGATATTTTTTCTGTTGAACCGCTAAAAGAACCTGCACTTGTTCAAATACGCACTAAAGATGTTGCTCTTTTAATTGAACAGTCTAAAAAAATTGTAAAGGAAATTACAGAAAGTGCAAAAGGAAATTTAAAGTTGCAGGTACACACTAAACTTTCCAGGGCAATTGATGCTTATATCGTATTCAGAAAAATTGAAAAGGAACAGGAATTAATGCTGAACCAGCAAAACACCTTTGAAGCACTTTACGCCGATTTTATTAAACGTCAGGAAGAAGCGTTAAACGGTTTTCTTACTATGTTTTCAGGCGACATTAATAAATATTACACCTTGATGAACCCTAATGAAAAAGTCGAGGACATAGAACTGGTTCCAATGAAAGACAAGTACGATGATCTTGATGGCATAACAATCAGTTATAAATTTTACAATAAAAAATTATCACCGCCATCTTCTCTTTTAAGTGAAAGTCATATTAATTGCCTTGGTTTGTCATTTTTCCTTGCATCTGTAAAAGCATTTAATAAAGTCAATGATTTTTTTCTGTTGGATGATGTAATATCAAGTTTTGATGGGCATCACAGAACACGTTTTATGCGATTGCTGATAAGTGAGTTCTCAGATTTCCAGATTATTTTACTCACCCACGAAAAAGATTTTTTTGATATTGCTTCAAGTGAAGCAAAACGAAAAAACTGGATCATTAAATCATTATCATGGTCTGCTGAAAATGGTGTTGGCTTTGAAATACCTCTTGTTGATTTAAGAACTAAGATCGAAGAAAAGTTTAAATCAAAAAGTATTGACGGGCTTGGTAATGATATTAGAAAGTATGGAGAAAGACAGCTAAAACAAATAGCACTCAATATTGAAGCCGACCTACCATTCAGGTTAAATGACCGGAATGAAGATAGAATGATGAACGAATTACTTTGTGGTGTTCAAAGTAAAATAAACAAGCATTCTCCAGCCAGTCTTAAAACTAAAAACAATATTGATTCATTGCTTGCCTCGCCGTTACTTATAGGGAATAAAGCATCTCATGATAGTTCTTTCAAGGAGAACATTTCTGATCTTGAAGTTTTCTGGGAGGATGTAAAGAAATTGGTAAAATTGTTTTATTGCTCTGAGGAAAAATGTAAGAGTTTCATTTCAATTAAAAACTTTGATACAGTTAAGAATGAAATTCGTTGCTCTTGTGGTTTATTAAAATATGATTGGAAGAAATGAAAAAACAGCCTTATTAGAAATAATGTTCTTTTAACCTACTATATGTCAGTGATAAATAATAGTTTACAATTTGCTCACCTCATTGATAAGGCGAACAAAAATAAGTAGCAATGGATAAATTAAATGAAATGCTAACCAACCTGAAGGTCGCAGGCTGGAGTTTAAAGAAACTACACCTTCGAAAGCGGATTTGGCAAAAGCCATTATTGCCTTTGCAAACGATGCCGGTGGTGACTTTTACCTTGGAATTAAAGATATGCCACGTGAAATAACTGGTTTAAATGAAGATGAACTTATTGTGTTAGAAGAGAAAATCAGCAACATCATTCACGATCAATGCCTCCCGGTTATACATCCCGAAATTTCTTTTCTTATAGTAGATAAAAAGCATATCATTAAAATCCACATTTTCAAAGGCAGCTCTCCCCCCTATTACTTAAAAAACAAAGGGAAAGAAACTGGAACTTACATTCGGGTGGGTTCATCAAGCAGGCAAGCATCTTCCGAAATCATTGAAGAATTGGAACGCCAATACAAAAACATTTCTTTCGACAGCGAATTATCTCATCATAAAGAAGTGGATTGGCTCAATATAGATTCTTTCAAATCACTTTATCAGGAAAAAACAGGCGAACCCCTTACCGCTCAGGTATTGAAAAAGTTAGATTTATTTAAAACCGAGCAAACAAAAAAATTGCCTACCAATGCCCTTATATTGCTTTCAGACGATGAAGTCAGGAAGCAATTATTCCCCTATGCAAAAATCGAATGTGCCAGGTTCAAAGGTACCATTCCGGGCAATTTTATTGATCAGAAAACCATTGATGAAAATATTGGCATTCAGGCAGAACAAGCCTACCAGTTTGTTTTACGTCATATATCCGAAGGTTCCGTAGATTATACAGGTGTTTTCCGGAAAGACCGTTGGGAGTACCCGGTTATTGCCATTCGTGAAGCCATTCGGAATGCAGTAATACACCGTGACTATTCGCTTACAGGTATGGATATAAAAATTGCCATTTTCGATGATAAACTCGAAATTACAAGTCCGGGCAAGCTGTTGCCTTCCGTTGATTTTAACGATATGGAAGCCGGACAGTCTGATATCCGAAATAAAGTGCTCGCTCCTGTTTTTAAGAAAATGGGCATCATTGAGCAATGGGGCAATGGGTTACGTCTGATTGCCGGGGAACTGCATAATTACCCTGAAATTGGTTTTGAATGGAAAGAACCAGGCATGGCTTTCAGATTATCTTTTCTTAAAAAGAATGTTATCACCGACATGTCGGAGAAAACGTCGGAGAAAATTTTAGAACTTATAACAACCAATAAGCATATAACAATTTAAGAACTTTCTGAAAATATTGGCGTTAGCAACCGTTCTATAGAAAGAAATATAAAAAAGCTTCAGGAAGAAAACAAATTAAAACGAGTCGGAGCCGATAAAGGAGGCCATTGGGAAATATTAAAGTAAGGAAAAACTGACTATGAATAATTATAGATATGAACCTAAGACTGAATGAAAAACACATGGTCAAATGCATTGTATAACTGTCCATGCAATTTATGCTTTTACTGCTTATGATGATACGCATGGTAAAAAGCATGGTCATATTGTCCATGCACAAAATAAACTTATTAGTGAATCAGGACATAAATCAGGACATAGTGTCCCGATAACAGATAATGATAATGTTATGAAAGATTTTGGTAATAAAACAAATACAATAGAATATAATCATGGGTATTCCGTACCCACGTTTTTATAAATTGCTAAATATCTCATTTACATGGCCGAGCAAAATCTTATACTAAACATTCTTACGTTCAATCACCCGGTTGAACAGAAAGATTTTGCTTTTTACACTGAAAAGAGGAATGGTTGTCTGCCAATCAATCATTATGAGTTCCCGATTAACATTGAAGAGGTTATTCCTGAGGCCAGGACAAAGATGCTTCAGCAGCTTTATACTGATTTTGAAAACAATCAGGATAAGAAAGCTGTAATAAAAGTAAACCTGACGAAGAGCACCAGATTTGCAAAACACTATTACAACTGGCTTATTTTCGAACACTTTAAAACTGTTGCTGATGTGGTTAACTCCAATTTTGTCCGGGATATTGAGGTATGGTTTTCAGATAAGCTGGAAAGCACACTCGGGCACAATGCGTACAAAGTTTTTACACTGAGAGTACAGATTGGCCGGAATGGAGCTAATCCGGAATTAGTCATTTCCTATGATGGAGTATCATTGGTGCACAAAAAAAATATTATTGATCTCGACATTGAAACAACCAATTTTAAAAGGGTTGTATATGAAAATCAGATATATAAGTATGACAGTTTACCCGATGAGGCAAAGTACAACTGGGAGAAAGTATTTCCTATTCTGAACAACAATCTGAAATATATGCTGGGGATACCAGTTCAACCTAAAAGGATTGGAACTAACAGGTATAAAGTTTATAAATCTAATCTCGATTATTTTATTAGCACATTCTTAAAGACAGAGGAATTAATAAGGATTATTCCCCTGCATAATAATGGGTTTTTAAAAGTTGAATCAATAAGAATAAAAAATACAACCCCCGGAAGTAACCAACTCCAGTTCGGACAGAATAAAACAAATATTGTTCCTTATACAGGGTTGATCAGTTATGGACCCTACTCCCATTGCCCCTTTCCGCATGTAAATATGTTTTTCATTTGTCATGAAGGAGATAAAGACAAGGCAAACCTGTTATACACCTATTTTAAAGACGGTTATAAAAATTTTCCTAAACTGAATCAGCTTCTAAAAGTTCCACTAAACATAAGTAGAAGCGACCAGATTTCATTTATCAATACAGAAAATCCATTGCCTGAGATACGACAGAGTCTTTTCAGTAAATCATTTGACCCTTCAATTCGTTATATAGCCATATATTTAAGTCCATACAGTAAAAATGAGCATGACCCCACGAAGCATCAATACTATTTCCAGGTAAAAGAGGAATTGCTGAAATATGGTATCACTTCTCAGGTTATTGATACAAAGAAGATATCAGATCCGAATTATAACTACAGTTTAGTAAATATTGGTGTTGCAATCCTTGCAAAGCTTGATGGTGTACCCTGGCGATTACATCGTACATTACACAATGAGCTTGTTGTTGGTGTTGGAGCATTCAAATCAATTAACTCTGCTAACCGGTACATTGGAAGTGCATTTTGTTTCTCAAATGATGGCCATTTTAAAGGTTTTGAGTGTTATTCTCAAAGTGATATGTACAAACTGGCCGGATCGATAAGTAAGGCCATTAAAAACTACAGGAAACAGAACAACGAAGTAAAACGGCTTGTCATCCATTTTTACAAAACAATGAGTAACAGGGAGCTTGCCCCTATAAAAAAGGAGTTGCATGAGATGGGGCTGGATATACCAGTTATCATAATAACAATTAACAAAACCGAAAGCAAAGACCTCGTTCTGTTTGATTTGAATTGTCCCGAGCTTATTCCTGTAAGCGGAACATTCATAAGCATCGGCCGGAATCAGTTCTTACTTTGCAATAATACCCGGTACGAGAATACCCTGCCCAAGTCAACCGAAGGCTATCCATTCCCGATAAAATTGGGCATATCAGCCAGTGATGAAAAACTGCTTGAAGACGATAGACTTATAAAGGACCTCATAGACCAGGTTTACCAGTTCAGCAGAATGTACTGGAAATCGGTCCGGCAGCAGAATTTACCGGTTACAATCAAATATCCAGAGATGGTAGCAGAGATATTCCCTCATTTTGAAAGCAGCACAATGCCAGAATTTGGAAAAAATAATTTGTGGTTTTTGTAAAAGTTTAAAAATAAATAAACATAAAATACTATGGCTGTAATTAATGTTGAAGAATCCTATGAGGAAATTAGAAATGTTCTTTCTGACGGTTATTCAATGATGATGTTGGAAACATTTTTAATTGCAATGGACTCGCAAAACAAAAACAGTGGTTCTGTTTTAATTCCGCACAATGATGATGATAATTTAGTGTCAGCCGAACACAGCATAGTATGGAGAAAAGTTATTGATGAACGAATGCGCAGATCACATGGCAATGATAAACAAACCACGGATTTTGGCGCAATGTTTATTTCACTAATCCTTATCTCTTCATTAGATGAAATTCGGTCATTAATTGATTATGATAAAGTCAGCTTTGAAACATCTGTATTAGGCACAGGAATAGATTTTTGGTTATCTAAATCTGACGATCCGTTGAATTTTGCAGCACGTATTGAGGTGTCAGGCATTAGACAGACAGCACCAACAAATAATATTGACACCAGGCGAAAACTTAAAGAAGAACAGGTTACAAAATCTGATGGTTCAGGTTTACCTGCCTTTGTAAGCATTTTTGAATTTAGCAATGTTGAATCTTTAATCGTGGGAAAATGAATCAGCAGCGTGAATCCCATCATAAGGCTATGATTTTAGCCCAAAATGCTTTTTTGTTGATTGAGGAAAATCCTGAAAAAGCATTATCATTGTTTAGGCAAGCATTCGACCTTGAAAAAGACATCGCTCTTTCTTTCATTGATAATGCCGATAATATAACAAGTGCGATTTTACTCCGCAGTGCTGCAAGTTTAGCAAAACTCAGTAAATATGAAAATGAAGTTACTGAACTTGCTAAAAAAGGACTGTCTTTATCACCACCAAAAGTTGTATTTCGTGAATTACTAGGCCTTGTGATAAATGAATATCAACAAATATTTTGCTATTCAGAAAATCAGAATATTCGTTTATTGGCACCCGCTGGTAGCGGTAAAACGACTTCGTTGTTGTGGCGATGTCTTGATTATTTGACAGTAAAAGACAGTAAAGCTCGTTTCCTAATATTTACATTTACAAGGGTTGCCAGAGATGAACTAAGAGATAGAATTGATACAAACCTTGAACTAAAACCTTTAAAAAATAATGTTCGAATAGAAACATTAAATCAGTGGGGGTTCAATTATATAAAAAGTATCAAGGAAGGTTTGCAATTAGAAACATCTAAACAAGATCAATTCTTTTTAATAAACAATAATCTTCGCAGATTATGGGAGAACAAACCTTTTTTAGGAAAGTTAACCAATAAAAGAAACAAATACAGCGACATTATCGAAGTGTTTTCGGAAATTAAAACACTCGGTTTTGATCATTCACCTGATAAAAGCAAGTTTTTTCAAACATTTTCTGAGCATTTACAATGGCTTGTTTCTAATGGTTTAGAATTGTATTTTATGGAGAAGATATACAATCCTGTTAGAGATTGGGAATTAATTGATTTCAGTAAATCTGAACTGGTGGAACAGCTTACTCCATTTCTTTTGTTTTGGAAAAATTCATGTGATGAGTTATGGGGGCAGTCGCTAATTACTTTGGAAGATCAAAAATATTGGGCTCTTCGAGTACTTTCAGAACAATATCCTAATGACAAAATATTCCCTACTCCTCAAAGGTATAATCACATTTTAATTGATGAATTTCAGGACATAAACCCTTTGGATTTACAGCTTATAAAAAAACTGAGTGAGTTGAATAAAAGCACCCTCTCAATAGTAGGTGATGATGATCAGGCAATCTATGAGTGGAGAGGATCTTCCCCAAAATTTATTTTGAAACCTGAAAACTATTTTGCCAGAGAATTTGAATTGATAATCTTAAATATAAATTATAGATCGCCTAAAAATATAATCGAGTTATCTCAAAAGCTAATCAAGAAAAACATTAATCGTGTAGATAAAAGGATTGAGTCATATTCTACTGATGTCGCAGAAGTGCAAATAATCAAACAAAGCAACCATATTGCATGTATTCCTTTTATTATTGACTTTGCAAAGGGTTTACTAAAAGATAAAAAGGAAAAGCTAGCAATAATCAGTAGGAAAAAGGGTCAACTTATTCCTTTGCAGATAATGTTCACATCTGAGAATATTCCATTCTACGCAAAGGAAGATTTAAATATTTTGTTAAGCAATGCATTTAACGATCTCAAAAAGATTTTGGTTATTGCTGCAACCAAGAAAGAGCGGCGTGCCTCTGATTCTATAACAAGTGACATTATTACATGCTGTAACCAAGTCGGAAAATTTCCATTGAAAAAAGCTGAAGTTAAGCCATTGTATTCATTTATTATTAGCCAAAAACCAAGAACTTTTATTGAAGCTCTGGGGTTTCTTAATAATTTTCCTCACAATGTTAAAAGTCGTCAGGCAGATTATTATGTTAAAGCAATCATGTCAGTTATAAATAAAACAGATGTTTCCTCCACAATTCTTTCAATAGGTGAAAACTTCGATGGTTTAAAAAAACACTATGTTAAATCTGATGATGATATTTTTTACAAAGATCCTCCATTCTTGTATCTGACTGAATACGCGGAAAGATATGGTTCAAATTATTGGGATTTTATCGACCATGTTGAAGTTGCCATTTCAAAAATGTCCAATCATTTTGACGAGAATCAAGATGAAATTGATATTGAATATAAGAATCAAATTCATTTAATGACTGCGCTGCGTGCAAAAGGAAAGGAATTTGAAAACGTTATGATTCTTGATGTAAATGATGGTATATGGCCAATCAAATATGCTGAAACAGCAGAACAATTAGAACAGGAGCGTCGTTTGTTTTATGTAGCAATAACACGTACTAAGAAGAAACTATTCTTGTTTACTGTTGATGAAATACATTCTAAACCAGTTTCAGAAAGTCCTTATATTGCTGAAATGGGCTTGTAATAATAGATTCCCTTGTGCCTATAAAATCCATCGCCCTCATTTAAAATGAAGCATTGCGGGCTTTACTGTCTTTTATAGGCACTCCTCTCGCCAGCACTTCTGTTGTTTTTTTCTGTCACACTTTTTGCAAAGCCTTCGCACTATAGCACATTGCAATCCTCATTCCGCTGCGCTCCATTGCGGTTGCAAAGAGCTACGCCAACCCACAAAAGCAAAAAGTTGCTTCACTCCAACCACCACCACCGTTCCGCTTGTGCCAGAAAAAAAACAACCCTAAGCTAATTAACATAACAGCTTCTTATAGTACAGCCCCTGCAAATCCACCCACAAACCAAAGCTGTCCTATAAGTCAATTATGTTAAATAGCCGCGCATCTCTCCCGCTCTATGATAGCCAATGTTATGGTTTTATCATGGTTTTTGTGCCGGTCATTGTGAAACGGCTGCCATCCCTGCAAAATATCTGAACAAAGCCTCCGTGATGCAAAGCAGCAAGCAGCAAGGGTTTAAATTATATTAGAGGTTCATTCACTTCACTTTCATTCCATTCCGCTTTTGGTTCCGCTGCGCTGTACCAACGCTTCATTTCATTACCGTTCCGTTCATTTCACCACTAATTATTTTATTAAAGTGGTTTTGCAGCTTGTTGCTTTGCGCTGATACTGGTTTGTTCTATATTTTCAATCGGCCCAGCCGTTTCACCCCTTCACACAAAACAAAAACACACGCCAAAACCCCCACCCCACATCCTTGACACCGGACGTTTAAATACAATGGGATATTAGGTCTGGTGTGGTAGTATTAATAAAACCATTATGCAAAATTAAGCCTCCTACGCCCTTGCAAGGTCAAGCCCTTTGGGTTTTACAAAAAAAATCTCCACCCATGCTATAGCATACTATATACTGCAATGAATATAGGGTAGTATTTTTTTTGCAAAAACCTTGCAATTCAGCCACCACTCCGCTTTTTGGTTGCATAAGGTTTTATTAATGTTTTATTCTTTTTATAAACTATGGATGGAGGGTACCGCTGACGTTGAGGAAAATTTTCCCGTTTGACGAAAAAAATCCAGAAGAACCTAATTATTATAAACAAATTTCAATCTTGGTAAATTGACGCAATTGAATGCAAAAACATTCATTACAATCACAATATCAATATGTTAGTGAAGAATTGACCATTTTCGGTTTATCTTTGAAATGGATTAGAGCAGATTTGTATAAAAGCCGTACTAAATCCGTATCAAGTCCACTTAATTAACAGGATTGTTTCACTTAAAAATTATTAAAATGGCAATTGTACAGAATCCAATCACTGGCAGAACCAAAAACAAATTCGGTACTGCTGTATTTTCAAAGCAGTTTGGAAAAAACGTTATGCGTTCCAAACCGCTCGAAGTTAAGAATCCACAGACTGTCGGGCAGGTAACACAGCGAAATAAATTCGCTACAATCGTTGACCTCGTGAGACAAGTCTTGCCCCTCATCAACGAGGTATATGCTGGCAGCCTCCGTAAAATGTCTCCATTCAACAAGATCACCAGTATAAATGTCAGGAATGCATTTGCAGGAGATCCTCCCGTACTAGACCACACAAAAGTCGTTCTGTGCGAATTTGAAGGTAGCTCTGTTTTTAATGCTTCCTTATCCGCGCAGCCAAACCAGGTCATGGATATAACCTGGGATCCAAATACACAAATCCCGGATGAACTTGCAAGCATGCTGACTTTTGTGTTATTCAACTGCACCACAAACAAGGCTATGATTTATACTGATGTTGCAGCAAGGGCTGATGGTTCAGCTTCAGTAACTGTTCCGATTGAATGGGTAGGTGCAATGACAGCTTTGCATATTGTTACCACAGACTACACTCAATTTCTGTCGAACACGCCGAAACGAGTGATTAAGTTCAAAGCTGGAGTTGATCTGGCCAGTACGGTTCAGTGAAACTAATCCGGTATTGAACAAGACCCCTGGTGAAGATCAGGGGTTTTTTATTTCCCCGAAATCCTTAAAATTCTTCCTATCTTTGGTTAATATTTTCCGTTGATATTTGAAATATTGTTGCCAATTTGTTGCCCAAACTGTATAATAAGCAGATAATCAATAGCACTTTACATATTGTATCGGAAAGTGAGTGAGACAGGAGCTCAAAAGCGGAAGGCGCCTTGAGCTCCTAAGGTCGAACTCATCCCGATGAGGAACGAAATCGGGATCTGCCCATAGCGCATCATTAAGTTATAGAGACAAAAGTGCAATTCTGCATCAAGCCAATTTTACCCGGCTTATGAAAAGAGTTCAGCAGCTAGAAGCTAAACAGCAATATCATGATAAGATGAGGTGGTTAATAGTCCCTCAATCAATTCAAAAAATGGTCAATTATATGGGACTGCCAAGTGCAGAAAACTTATTCTAAAATAAAGTTGACTTTGGTTTAAACAAAGTGTAAATTTGACAATCAGAGATGAAAATCAATAATACTTAATAAATTTTATTATGAAAAAACATGTTGTTCTCTTATTAGGATTAACATTAATAATCCAAAGTTGTGCCAAAATATTTTACTCCCCCGATGCAAGATCCTTAGCTAATTCTCACAAGATTATTGCAATTGCTCCACCAAAAATTTCTATTGCAGCAAGAAAGAATATTGATGCAAGTTCCTTAATAGAACAGCAAAATACAGAATCTATTAATTTTCAAAAGGAAATGTACAGTTGGATGTTAAAAAGGAAAATGCAAGGTAGTATTATTGTAGAAATTCAAGATATAGAAACTACTAACGCCAAACTATCTAATGCGGGATACAATGAGGGTAAAGTATTAACACCAAAGGAAATGTGTGGCATTTTAGGTGTTGATGGGATAATGACATCTAATTATGCCCTTTCAAAACCAATGTCTGAAGGAGCAGCGATTGCTATTGGATTGATTGTTGGTGTTTGGGGTGCCACAAATGAAACAACTGTTTCATTATCAATTCATGATCAGAAAATGAATAAAATGATTTGGAATTTTAGCCATAAACTTTCATCTTCTTTAAGTACTCCAGGAAGATTAGTCGATGCATTAATGAGACAAGCGAGTAGAAAAATGCCATATTTTGCATCGCCATATTGAAATCATATGAAAGGAGAATAATAATCCATTGTGGGGGCAATTATACCCGGTTAATGAAAAGAGTTGAGTCAGTTAGAGGCCAAACAGCGATATCATGATAATATGAGGTGGTTAATAGTCCCAAAGTCAATTCAAATAATGGTCAATGATATGGGATTTCCAAGTGTAAAAGATTTATTCTAAAACCCAAGCATCGACTATACTGCCGACTAGGAGTTAATTTTTTTTATTGTTTACTTTTTCAGGAATGTAAATTGCAGTCAACTGGCAAGCGAATCCGACAAAAATTAGAATCAAACCAACCTTTGACATAAATTTAAAGGTGCTTTCTTTTTTAGCTATTTCTTGATTATATTCATCAATAGTTTTTCCTGAATTATTGATAATAGTGTCGCCTTCAGGTTGGATTGATCCGCCTTGCACAAAACTTGGTTGTGGAGGTCCCCACCTAAAGATAAGGATAACACCTATCATCCCAAGGAGAAGTCCAATTTTAGTTAGAGTTTTTGAGTTCATTATTACAAAACTTAGTTCTTGTTAATATAAACATTTTCATTGTTGTATAAACCGTTTGGATTTTTATCCCATTTCCTAGTAACACTATTTAATATCCCTGAAGAATATTCAAATTCGTATGTAACAGACTGGCCGTTTGGCATCTGTAAAAAATACTCAATCCTCTTGACATTTTGATTAAGAATATTTTCTCTCTTATTTAAGATAATCCCATTGCTTTGAACCTCTCCCTTTTCTGTAAAAAAGAAATGAATTAGAACTTCCTTTCTTACATTTCCACTCATAAATCTTGCACCAAATTGAAACTTGTTATAAGAATAATCTTCTTTATTAGCTATTTTCCCATCCATTTTCTTATATATTCTGTAATTAAATTCATATAACGGTCCATCTGGAGCAACCTGTGAAAATACTTTGCTTCCTAATAAGATCAAAGTAAAAATTAAAAAAAAAGTTACTAAGCTTTTCATGATATTATTTTATAGTTATTAATAGAGATCGATCTATAGATTCGAATATAAATTTACCATTTTTATATTGTATTTTTGTATCCGACAACATATAATAATAACAAATTATGAAAAAAAGTCGCTTCATCATATTTATTGCAATTATCTTAATCCTGATATCGTGCAAATCGAATGACATCAAAACACAAATCACCGGTGAACTCAGGCAATGGCACAAAATTACTCTAACAGTAGATGGACCACTGGCAAGTGAATCTGATACTTTACCTAATCCATTTCTCGATTATCGCATGACAGTAACATTTACTCACGAGTCGGGTTCCCCTATCTACGATGTACCAGGCTATTATGCTGTTGATGGTAATGCAGCGAATACCTCAGCTGAATCCGGTAATAAATGGCGTGCGCACTTTTCGCCCGACAAACCGGGTTTTTGGAATTACGAAGTTGTTATTATATCAGGCAAGAACATTGCAATTGATGATGAGTCTGCCAGCCATGCTTCACCTGTAATTCAATCAACGGGCAGGTTTAATATCATGCCGACAAACAAAACAGGTCGTGATTTTCGGGCTCAGGGTCGTTTGCAGTATGTAGGGAAGCGATATCTGCAGTTTGCAGGCACCAAAGAATTCTTCTTAAAGGCTGGAGCTGATTCACCGGAAAACTTGTTGGCATATGAAGATTTTGATGGTACTTACTCCAATAAAGCTATAGGACTTGAGCGAGCCAATGAGGCTTCCACCTCCTCTCTCAAGAGCTTTCGGTCTCACATACCCGACTGGCAACCAGGCGACCCCACCTGGAAAGATGATAAAGGCAAAGGGATGATCGGGGCCCTGAACTATCTGGCAGGCAAAGGCTGTAATGCCTTTTCTTTCCTAACCTATAATGCCGGAGGCGACGGTGATGATGTATGGCCCTTTGCATCGAGGGATGATAAGTTTCACTATGACTGTTCAAAACTCGATCAGTGGCAGATTGTGTTCGATCATGCTCAGAAACTTGGTCTCTATCTTCATTTTAAACTTCAGGAGACCGAAAATGATGATAATAGTAACGGCGATATTACCAATATTCCTACTTCCCTGGATGGAGGTGATTTGGGTATTGAACGGAAACTATATCTGCGTGAGTTAATCGCCCGCTTCGGATACGAGCTAGCATTGAACTGGAACCTGGGAGAAGAGAACACCCAGAGCAAAGAACAACAAAAGGCTATGGCTCAATATATTGCTGACACAGATCCCTATATGCATCATATAGTAATACATACTTATCCCGATTGGCAGGACCGTGTCTATAAACCATTATTGGGTGATCAGTCAGTTCTTACCGGTGTCTCCCTGCAAAATAACTGGTCAACAATTCACCAGCGGGTAATTTATTGGCTGCAAGAGGCGGAAAATGCAGGGAAACCATGGGTGGTTGCGAATGATGAACAGAACCCTCATTATGCAGGTGTGCCACCGGACCCGGGTTATAACGGTTTTGATGGTGTTGCCAGACCTGAGAATGGCAGTAATCCATTTTCAATACATGACATTCGCAAGTATACATTATGGGGTGTATTGATGGCTGGCGGAGCAGGTGTTGAGTATTATTTTGGTTATACTCTCCCTCAAAATGACCTGAATTGCGAAGACTGGCGTAGCCGTGACCAGAGTTGGGATTACTGCCGTATTGCACTTGACTTTTTCATCGATAACAAAATTCCTTTCTGGGATATGCAGAATGCGGATGCCCTTGTAGATAACCCCCGGAACAACAATTCGAAGTATTGTTTTGCAAATCCACGCGAAGTTTATGTTGTTTATTTACCAGATGGCGGACCTGCTGAACTAGAAATGAGTAATATAACTTCAGTTTTTCATGTTGAATGGTTCAACCCACGTGAAGGTGGTACTCTTCAAACAGGTAGCGTGAAAGAGATTAATGGTCCGGGGAAAGTTTTATTAGGTCTGCCACCTACCGATAAGGATAAAGACTGGGTGGTGCTGATACGCAAGAATGATGATTTGTTATTATGAGAAATGAAAGGGGTATGATATGACCATCTTTCTCGAATGCCTTTAGAAGCTTTACAGTGCTTTCTGTAGATATGCCTGCAAATTTAGAATAAAATCAATTTACATCTCCTGAATCGGTGGTAAATAAATGGATTTTCAAGCTATTCAAGATATATTGCTATTTATTGTCGGATACTTTTTTATAACTTTATTAACAATTGATTTAATAGTTAAATATATTTGATCAGTTTTTCATATAGTTTCCTAGCGATATAAAGTTAAATTAAGGTTTTAAATACACATTACAATGAAAAATATAATTCAAACTGACTGGAAAAAGTTTATTTTTACTCTTCTAAGAATGGCAATTGGCTGGCATTTCCTTTATGAAGGTATATCAAAGCTAATTATTCAGGATTGGAGCTCATACTCTTACCTGGCCAATTCAACCGGACCTTTTTCCGGTTTTTATCATTGGCTTGCAGCATCTGAAGGTATTTTGAGGATTATTGATTTACTGAATATTTATGGATTGATTTTGATTGGCATTGCCCTGTTTATAGGTCTATTTTTACGTATTGCTGCTATAGCAGGTACCTTTTTACTTATTCTTTACTATTTTGCCTACCCTCCCTTTGGAGAATCATTATTTAATATAGGAGATGGCCATCTATTTATTGTAGATAAGATATTTATTGAAGTATTAGCTCTGCTATTTTTTGTATTCTATAAAGAAAAAGGATTTGGTATTGAACATTTCATTGAATTGATAAAGAAATCAAGGCACAAAGCTCCAACTGAAAATATTCCCTATTCTGACTCGCGGCGTAATGTTCTTAAAAATCTTGCAACGTTACCTTTTCTTGGCTTAATGGGTGTGTGGACAGCTAAAAGCATCAGAAAGTTCGGAGTGGATGTGATGTCTGGTGCTACCATTCAGCTGGACCAGGCAGCATTAGGAGAACTGAAGGGTACACTGCCAAAAGGAAAAATTGGCGATCATGAGATCAGTCGTATGGTATTAGGAGGAAATCTAATCGGAGGTTGGGCCCATTCACGCGATCTGATTTATGTATCATCATTATTTAAAGCATATAATACTGAAAAGAAGATATATGAAACACTGATCCTTGCAGAGAATGCAGGTATTAACACAATCAATATTGGTTTTCCAACCAATGCGCTGATAGCCAAGTATAAAAGGATGACTGGGAGCAAGATTAAAGTTATCTCACAGGTAGCACCCAACATGCAAAAAGGCGACTATTTTGAACAAATAAACCAGGCCATCGATTATGGTGCTGATATTTTACAGGTTCAGGGTAACTGGTGTGACTGGCTGGTACGTGACCAGAAAACCGAAGTGATTGAGATGATGCTGGAAAAAATCAGAAGTCATAAAATCACTGCCGGACTGGCTTCACATACAGTCGATGCACTTATTGTCTGTGAGGAAAAAGGAATAATACCCGATTACTACATGAAAACAATGCATCACGATCAATACTGGTCAGCCCATCCACGCGAAAATCGTATTCCTTTTGAGGTTGATGGGAAAAATTACCTCGATCATAACAGATTTCATAATAATATTTTCTGCCTGTTTCCTGAGCGCACTGTTGAATTTGTGAACAAGGCTAAGGTTCCTGTGATGGGTTATAAGGTGTTAGCTGCAGGAGCTATTGAGCCAAAAGATGGATTTAACTGGGCTTTCGAAAACGGCGCTGACTTTATTTGTGTCGGAATGTTTGACTTTCAACTTGTTAAGGATGTTAATATCTGTATTGATACGCTTAATAATCTTAATAACAGGAAACGTGAGTGGTTCGGATAATAGATTTTAGTCACAAATACCTTCTTTTTTTCTAACTTAGAGTGCCTGATTTTAAGTGGCTTTAAAGGCTATAGAAGCTATAGAGGCTATGTTTGGCAAAGAATGAACTGGTTGTAAAGGTGATAATAGTAATATGGATATACTTTTTACAGATGCATTGAAACTAAACAGGCCAAATGCCTTCAATGTAATGGTGAAGCCAACAGGCCCGGTTTGTAATTTGAACTGCACCTATTGCTACTATCTCGAAAAGAAGAATCTCTATCCCGGGAAGAATGACTTCAGGCTTAATGAGGAGCTACTTGAAAATTTTATTAAGCAATATATTGAAGCTCAGCAGGTACCTGTAGTGACATTTACATGGCAGGGAGGTGAACCTACCCTTCTGGGAATTGAGTATTTCAAAAAGGTTATAGAGCTTGAGAAGAAATATGCCAGGGGAAAAACCATTGAGAATGCTTTTCAGACTAATGGTACCAGACTAAATGATGACTGGTGTAAATTTTTTACAGATAACAATATCAGACCTCCTGATCCCATTTCTGGATATCAGTTAGTTGCGTTTTTCATGTCGCAAACACAAAATGTCGTAAATTAGCCGGAAAAAATCAGATATGCAACAGTTTCTTCCAATATTTCTTGAGGATA
>Ga0307376_10000488_pt1 | contig 48736 bp, 35 predicted proteins | sample TR2MG_FD_202536 | JGI IMG/M metagenome (GOLD analysis project Ga0307376, IMG submission 202536) | Soil microbial communities from Risofladan, Vaasa, Finland - TR-2 | ecosystem: Environmental > Terrestrial > Soil > Coastal area > Acid sulfate soil | place: Finland: Risofladan, Vaasa | collected...
ATCCTCGAGAAATCCTCGTCCGGCACCGCGTCGTTGCCCTTGGCTCGGAGCAGCATTACGGGGCAGCTCAGCCTCGGCAGGAGATCGTACCAGGCGGCGTAATGCGCGATATTGGCGGCTATGGCGTGGGGCGCGAACATCATGCCGTAGCCCTCGACCGTCTCGGTCAGGCTGTTCATGAAGTACTGGTAACTCGGCTCCGTCTCGGATATCCGCCGAATATGCTCCTCGGCCTCCTGCCGGCTGGAGAAGGGAAGGGGCCAGTCCTTCGTCAGCGGATCGATGTCCTGCGGCTCTCCCCGATCGCCGGCGGCCAGCTCGGGCCCGCCCGCCGACTTGTCGAGGATGGCCAGGGCCGAGGCGTAGCTATGAAAGTTAGCCGCGAGATAGGCGGCCGCGTGGCCGCCCATCGAGTGCCCCACCACGATCGCGGAGGCGATGCCGAGACTGTCCATCAGCGCCGCCATGTCGCCCGCGAACTCCGCGGCATCGTAGCGCGAACGGGGTCGGCCGCTCAGGCCGTGGCCCCGCAAGTCCGGGGCGATGACGCGGTAGCGCTCGCCGTAGCGCTTCATGAAGTCGACCCAGGTCTCGCCCCTGCCCCAGCGGCCGTGCAGGCAGAGGATCGGCATCCCTTCCGACCCCGTGTCACGGTAGAAGATATCTATGCCTTCGAGATGCGCCATATCCCTGTGGATTTTCACGCTTCCCCCTTCCTGCCCGGGTGGCGGTCGATCGCGGCATCATCGATCGCCTCGTACTTCACGCCGCTTTTCGTGCAGTAGGCCCAATACGCGTCGCCGTAGGACCAGTGCCACCACTCCGGAGGATAATTGACGAATCCGACGACGGATAGGGCGTCCTTCAGGATCGCCCGCTTCGCCTTCGCCTCCTCGCCGATATTCGCAGCGTGCAGGTAGGTCCTGTCGCCGGTCTCCTCGGCCTCGTCGTTGAAGCGCGTCCCCATGTCGAGCTCGCGCCCGCCGCTGCCGAGCGTGACATCGATCGCGCCGCCGGTCGGGTGCCCCGCGACCGAGACGGGCGCGACGTAGGTGGCCACCTTGTCGCGAAGCTCGCGGTCGGACAAGCCCGCGTGCAGAGCCCGGTACTTGGCGTAGGCTTCCTCGTAGGAGCGCCGCTGCCTGCTCAAGGGACGGTAGGCTTCCTTGAGGATGAAGCAGTAGCCGGGAGGGAGCCGGTCGGCCGCGCGCGCGAGCAGCTCGCGGACGGATTGCCGCGCGTAGCAGAAGTATTCGGACCTGCTGGCGATCTGGCTCCGCGATTCGTCGACGACGACGCGATCATGGACGCCGCGCAGCGAAACCAGGGGCTCCGCGCTGTTCTCGGAGACGAACTTCATCTCCGCGATGTCGCTCAGCAAGACCATAGGCCACCTCTTCCGCTCCGTGATCCGGCCGCGAGGCGGCCGGGGTTCCGCTCGGACTCGGCCTTCGCCAGGCCCGGCTAGTCCAGGTGAGAGGCCTCGTTGAACGATTGTATCGACAATTTGTACATGCGGATCAGGTCCTCGAAGGCGCCGATGATCCGCAGCCCGCGAAAGGAGGTTAGCCGAAATATAATTGCTCGCCAAGCGGCCGGCCGCAAGGTCATCGTGCGGTTGCCGGGATGTAGACAGTCTCCCCGTCCCGCGGGATGAGGAGCCTCGCCGCATCGATACCCGCCTCGTCCCTCGCCCTGGCGAGGTCGGCCCTCGTCACCGTCCCGTGGTCGAGGGCCTCCAGGTGGACGGCGATGACCGTGGCCTCCGGGGCGTAGCGCGCCACGTCGATCGTCTGGGCGGCGTCCATCAGGATGAGGTCCCGCCGCTCGCCCCATACGGCGCCGCTCGAGTGCGTGACGATCAGGTCGGGGTGGTGCCGGTCGACGATGCGGTAGACCTCGTCGTAGAGCACCGTGTCGCTGGCCCAGTAGACCGTCGGCTCTCCGGGGGAGGAGAGGACGTAGCCCGAGACTGTCCCCATGTCCTCGAGGACCGCTCCCAGCCCGTGCGAGCCCGGGACCCTGACGATGCGCATGGCCCCGAAGGTCGCCTCGGTCTCGACGGGACGCAGGTCGGAGAAGCCCAGCTCCGCGAGCCGCCCGAGGTCGGCGCTCTGGCAGTGGATCGGCATGGACTTCGGGACGAGGCGCTGGGCCGTACCGTCGAAGTGGTCCGAGTGGATGTGCGACAGGAGCAGCATCTCCGCTCCGGCGAGCGCCTCCTCGGGGCTGATGGGCAGGTCCACGAGAGGGTTGGGGGATCTGCCCGTGTAGGACTTCATGCTCAGCTTCGGGGCCAGGAGGGGATCGGTCAGGAAGAGCGACCCGCCGTAGCGGATGCGCATCGTGGCGTTCCTCAGGAGCCGGAGTTCCATGCCGCCTCCCTCACTCCAGGACTTTCTTGAGCGCGCCGAAGGAGATCAGGTCGCTGATCCGCTCGACGGTCCTGAGGTTCTCGAGCTCGCCGCTCGCGATGCCGCCCCTGAGGAGCATGGGTGTCAGGTCGAGGTCGAGGGCCCCGCGGTAGGTCGAAAGTACGCAGTATTCCGCGCAGTAGCCGGTGATCAGTACGGTGTCCACGCCTTCCCCGGCCAGGATCGCGGCGCATTGGGTCTTGTTGAAGCTGTTGTTGTAGGTCTTGCGCACGCGGTGCTCGCCGGCCAGAGGCTCAAGCCTGCCTATGATCTCGAAGCCCAGTTCTCCGGGGACGGCTCCGTCCTTCTCGTCGAGATGCTGGACCCAGACGACGGGCAGGCCCTTCGACCTGAAGAGCGGCAGCGCCGCCTCGATGTACTCCGAGGCCTCGCCCATCGACTCGGCGGCCTTGCCGAGGCTATAGGCGTTCTGCATGTCGACGACCATCAGTGCCATTTTCATCGTTCACTCCTTAAGGTTAAAGTAAAATAACTAAGACGCGCTCCCGCGCCCGCTTCCTCGCCGCGTCCGCGCCCCTCTCAGGCGTCTTCGAAGGCGAGCGATATGCCCGTGCCGCCGTCCCTGGCGACGGAGAGGGTGCCTCCGAGCTGCTGTCGCAGAGCGTCGATCAGGGTGAATCCGAAGCCGGAGGAATTCGCGAGATCGACGCTTTCCGGGATGCCGACTCCGTCGTCCCGCAGGTCGATGACGACCCGGTCGCCCTCGCGGCGGGCGGCGAGGCGGATGGATCCCCCGGGACGGCCCACGAAGGCGTGCTTCATGGCGTTCGTCAGCAGCTCGTTGAGGATGATGCCGAGCGGCTGCAGGACCCGGGCCCCGAGCCGGAAATCCTCGGCCTCGATGTCCAGCTCGACCGAGTCGCGATTCGGGAAGTTGTCGACGACATCGCGCGCGAGCGCGGTCACGTAGTCCCGCACGGAGAGCGAGTCGTGGTCGCCGCCGCGGTACAACCGATCGTAGAGCACCGCCATGCCGCGGACGCGCGCGGCGGCTTCCTCCAGGGCGAGCGCCGCGGCGGAGTCGACGCCGCTGGAGGCGTGGAGCGAGAGGAATGACTGCACGGTGTTCATGTTGTTCTTGATCCGATGGTGGATTTCCTTGAGCATCAGCTCCTTCTCGTCGAACAGCTTCCGGACCAGGTCGTCGGCGCGCTTCCGCTCCGTGATGTCGACGTGGGTGCCGAGTATCCTGATCGACTTCCCCGATGCGTCCCGCTCGACCACCCGGCCGCGGCTGCGCACCCATTTGTAGCCGCCCTCCTTGGCCCTCATGCGGAACTCGATGTCGAAGCCCGGGTTGAGGCCGGCGACGCAGTCCTCGTTGACCCGGTGCACCATCTCCCGGTCGTCGGGGTGGACGAGGCCGTACCACATCTGTCGCGTCAGATGGAGTTCGCCTTCCTCGTAGCCGAGCATCTTGTAGTACGCCGGGCTGTAGTAGGCTCTGTCCGAGGGGATGTCCCTGTCCCAGATCCCGTCGGAGCTCGCCTCCATGGCCAGACGGAATCGCTCCATGGCCGAGCGCTGCTCGGTGAGGTCCTTGATGTGCGAGATGATGAAGCCCGGCGAGCCGTCGCCGCCCTTGACCAAAGAGGAGCTCACCTCGGCCCAGACGATGTGCCCGTCCTTGTGGACGAAGCGTTTGACGAAGCTGCAGGTCTCCGAGCGGCCGTCGAGGAGCCGGGCCATGATCTCGGCGGAGAGCGGCCGATCGCCGGGATGGGTGAAGCTCTGGAAATCGGAGGCGTTCACCTCGAGCATCGAGTAGCCGATCATGCCGCAGAAGGCGTGGTTGACGGTCCTCAGCTCGCCGCGGAGGGTCGTCAGGGAAATGCCTATGGGCGAAAGCTCGAAGGCCAGCCGGAATTTCTGCTCGACTTCCTTGAGCTCGTCCTGGGTCTTCTTCCATTCGCCCAGGTCGCGCGTGATGGAGATGATGCATTGCTCGCCGTTGATCTCCAGCAGCCGCGCCGACATGAGCCCCGTGCCCGTGCTGCCGTCTTTCTTCCGGAATTCCGCTTCGAGGTTGGCGTACTCGCCCTTCTCGCGGAGGCCCCGTACGAGGCGCAGGCGATCCTCGTCGCGGACCCAGATGCCCAGGTCTCCCGGGAGCGAGGAGCGTCCGATGACGTCGTCCCTCGTGTATCCCATGATCCGGGTGAAGCCTTCGTTGATGTCGATGTAGACCCCGTCGGAAAGGCGATTGATGTTGATCGAGTCGGGACTGGTATGGAAGGCCTTCGAGAACTTGTCCTCGCTCTGCGCCAGCTCCCTGTTCGTCCTCAGCAGCGCCTCGTTGTTCCTGTGGAGTTCTTCGTTCTTCGCTTCGATTTCGCGGTTGCTCAGGTCCAGCTGCCGTTTCGCGGCGAAGAGCTTGAGGGCCATCTTGATCGACGCGTCGAGCACGGTGAAGGACGAGGACTTGACGACGTAGCCGTAGTTCGTGATCTCCTCGGTCTTGCCCACGATCTCCGGCTCGGTATGGGAAGAGAGGAAGAGGATCGGGATGTCGTTTTCGGCGAGGATGCGCTGGGCGGCCTCGGTGCCGTCCAGGTCGTCGCCGAGGTCGATGTCCATGAGGATAAGATCGATCGCCGAGGGGCCTTGGGCGACGAGCCGGACCGCCTGCTCGCCGGAGAGGGCCTGGATGACTTTGTAGCCAGCTTTCTCGAGTTGCGTCTTTTCGCGCAGCCCTATGATAGCCTCGTCTTCGACGAGCAGGATGGTCTTGTTTTCGCCGATCATGGTTCCGTAGCGCCTCGCGGGAACAGTATAGGCGATACGGCGGGATCTTGCCACGAGCGGCGGCGCCCGGTTCGGCGGCGCCCGGTTCGGCGAAGGCGCCTGCTTAAATCCGGTCTACGCGCTTGACGCGAGTCGCTTCGGTATTAGAATCGAAGAGAAGGAGTGCGCAGCATGGCCATCATCACCATCGTGCGCGATCTCGGATCGCTCGGCGAGGAGATCGCTCAGGAACTCGCGAAGATCTCCGGCTACAAGATCCTGGATCGGGAGTACATCGAGCGGCGCCTCGCCGGCTACGGGTTCAAGCCGGAGCTGCAGGAGAAGCTGGACGAGAAGAAGCCGGGTTTCTGGGCTTCGCTGTCGGAGGACCGCGCCGACTACCTCCACTACCTGAAGACGGCCCTCTACGAAGAAGCGGTCGAGGGCGACTGCATCGTGGTGGGCAGGGGCGGAACGGCCGCCTTCAGGAGCGTGCCCAGCCGTCTGGCCGTGCGCGTCACCGCCCCGCTGGAGCTGCGCCTCAGGCGCGCGGTCGACCTCTGCATGTGCGACGAAAAGCACGCGCGCCTGGTGGTGGAGCAGAGCGACCACGACCGCGGGGGCTTCAACAAGATCTTCTTCGGCCTGGACTGGAACGATCTTTCCACCTTCGATCTCGCGCTCAACACCGCGCGGATGGACGCCTCCCAGGCCGCGGCGACCATCGACCAGCTCAGGCGCCACGTCGTGGACGCGGATCGCGAAGCCGCGGGCAGGAAGAAGCTCGCCGACCTGGTCCTCGGCCAGCGGGTGGCGACCAGCATCGTCTATCAGAGCAAGGTGCGCCTGCAGTCCCTGGAGGCGGCTGCCGACGGCGGCAGCGTGGTGCTCTACGGGCTCGCGAACACGCAGCACACCGTCGAGCGCGCCGTGGCTGCGGCCCGGGCCGTGCCCGGCGTCTCCGAGGTGAAGAGCGAGATCCAGCTCGCGCAGGAATTCTCGATCTATCCCTGAGGGCGGGCGCCCGCGGCTCGGAGGGCCGGCGCCTAAGCGTTCCTTGCGATCCAGGCCTCGAGCGCTTCGAGGGCCTCCGGCATGTTCGCCCGCCCGAAGCCGATGCGGAAGTGAGCGCTCTCGTAGCCGTAGCGGGCGCCGGGCAGGAGGAGTACGCCGGAGTCTTCGAGGATGCGCAGGGCCAGCTCTTCGGCGTCGGCGGCCCCCGGCCCGCCGGGATCGCCCGCCGCGCCGCCCTTCCCCGCCGCGCGGAGGAAGCGCGGGAAGGCGATGGAGCCGCCCTCCGGCTCGTTCCAGTCCACGAAGTCCGCGTGCCGCGCGAAGAAGGAGCGCAGGAGTTCGAGGTTGGAGGAGACGATGCCGCGGTTTCGCGCGACGAGCTTGTCGAGATTGCGCACCGCGAGACCCGCGAGGAACTCCGAGGGAGCCGAGGAGCAGATCGAGTTGTAGTCCTTGACGACGGCCACTTCGTCGAGGATGTCGCGCCGCTTGCTGGCGAGCCAGCCGATCCTGAGCCCGGCGAGCCCCGCGCTCTTCGATAGCACGTTGAGCGACACGCCATTCTCGTAGGCCTCGCAGGCGGCGTCCAGGCGCCGCGAAGGCTCGACCTCCAGGTGGCGGTAGACCTCGTCGACGAGGAGGATCGCCCCCGCGGCCCGGCAGAGCTCGACGACGCGGTCGAACTCGCCGCGTCGCATCAGGGCTCCGGTGGGGTTGTGCGGCGTGTTGAGGATCACGAGCTTCGTGCGCGGCCGCAGGAGGCGCGGAAGCTCGTCGGGGTCGAGGACCCAGCGCCCCGGCTCGCTCCGGAGCGGCCAAGGCGTCACGGCGCAGCCGAGGGCGCGCGGAATCTCGGCGAGGGACTGGTAGCAGGGGAAGTTGACGACGACGTGGTCGCCCGCGGCCAGGGTGGCGAGGCAGAGGTTGAGGATGGCCTCCTCGGCTCCCGCGTGCACGAGCACCTCGTCGGCGCCGAGGCCGCGGTAGAGCCGGGCTATGCCGGCACGCAGCTCGGGATCGCCCCGGCTTTCGGTGTAGCCCAGGCGCTGGGAGAGGAAGGCCTCCTCGGCCCCCTCCTCGAGCGCGAGCAGCTCGCTGGTCCGGATGGTCTCGCAGTCGGAGCTGCACAGCAGGTAGCGCGCGCTGAACTCGTGCCGGGCGAAGTACCGTTCGAGGCTGAAGGGCTGGAAGAAACTCATGGCGGTCAGGCTCCTTTGCCGTAGGGATTCATCGTGTCCACGATCGCGGCCACCTCGTCGAGCGATTTCCCGAGCTTGCCCTGCAGCCAATCCTTGTAGACCTCCACCATGCCGCCGGCGAAGAAGCTCAAGGCGACCTGGAAGCGGTCCTTGTCCTTCACCTTCGCCAGCGAGCGCTCGTCGGTCATCATCTTGTCGATGAAGAGCTGCTTGATCCTTTCGAGGAAGGATTGGGCTCCCTTGGCGTTGATGAGCATCCGGTAGTACTCGATGTCCTCCTCCAGGTAGCGCGCCAGTTCCTTGAGGACCGGCAAGGGCCTGCGCAGGAGTCCGTTGCTCTGGAAGACCTCGAGCAATTCGTGGAGCTTGGCGATGAGTTCGTTCTCGATCTGGTCCACCACCGTGTAGACGTCGGCGTAGTGGGCGTAGAAGGTGCCCCGGTTGATGTCCGCCCGCCTGACGATGTCGGTGATCGTTATCTTGTTGATGTCCTTTTCCTGCAGGAGTTCCACGAGGGCCTTTCTGATGAGGGCCCGCGAGCGTCGCGCGCTCTTGTATTCGGCCTTCTCCGCCGGCGGTTTCGGCGCGCTTCGGACGCCGGCGGCGGACACTCGGACGGCGCCTTGTCTGTTTTCGGGCACTTCTCCGGACGTATGCATATTGAAGCTCCTCCCCCGTCATTATTAATCATATATCGAGCGAAGTCAAACACTATGATTGATTTTGCTAGATGAAACGAAATTGAACTTTCTATGGAGGAAGCTGCCGTGAAACGATCGCTATTGACAGGACTCTGCCTCGCCCTGGCCCTCGGGGCCTTCGCGGATACGCGGGGCGACGAGATCGCCCGCCAGTACTTTAGCCTTCCGAAGGCCAGGGATACCCAGGCGAGCGCCGTCATGACCATCATCGACCGCTCGGGCGCGAGGAAGATCCGGAGACTCGAGATCTACTATCGCGAGACGCCCGAGGGGAAGGACGCCTACCTTTCCTTCTCGGAGCCCGCGGACATAGCCGGCACCAAGTTCCTTACCCTCTCGCACCGAGGAGGCGGCTCGGAACAGCGCCTCTACCTGCCGGCCCTGAAGAAGACCCGCCGGATTTCCTCGGACGACAAGGGCGGCGCCTTCGTCAACTCGGACTTCTCCTTCTACGACCTGGAGGACCGGAATTTCGAGGACAATACCTACACCTTCCTCGCCGAGAACCAGAGCATAGCCGACCGGGCCTTCGAGGGCATGAAGTTCTACAAGATCGAGATGAAGCCCAAGGACGCTTCCGCTCCCTACTCGCGGACCGTCGCCTATGTGAACGAGGACGACCATTTCGTCTATCGGCTCGACTGCTTCGACCGCAGGGGCGGATCGCTCCTGAAGACCATCCTCTTCGTCAAGGTGGTGGATGCAAAGGGATATCTGATCCCTACCGAGACGCTCATCGAGAACTACAAGACCGGCTCGAAGACCCTCCTCGCGATGCGCGACGTCCGCGTGGACCTCGGCCTCAGCCCGCGCGTCTTCTCCGTCCAGAATCTGGAACGCTAGGGCGGGGGAGGAGTACGCCATGAACAAGCGCATCCTCGCCGGCGCGGTCCTCTGCCTCGCCTCGCTGGCCTTCGCCGCGGCCCAGGAGGCGGACTCCTCGGCGCTGTTCGACGCGCCCGCCGCGGCGCAGGCGGGCGCCGGGGCTTCGGATTCGGCCGCGACCGGAGCCGCGGCGCAGTCCGCGTCCCGGGCCGCCTCGGGCTTCGACCTGCGGCTCTCGGGCTCGCACGAGTTCGACTACCGCTTCCCCGTCTACGCCGAGGGCTGGAACTACGACGGCGAGATGAAGAGCCCCGCCTTCCGCAACGAGGCGGGCCTCACCGTGAAGAACGGCCAGATCAAGCTCGTCTCCAACTGGGACTTCGATCTTCTGCCCGATGTCTCGGGCGCGCAGGGCCAGCTGGGCGACTGGGACAGCCTCACCCGGCTGCGGCCGATGGAGAACTATGTCGAGTGGGACCCCTCGGCCTTCAAGCTCGCCTTCGGCTACCAGATCTACTCCTGGGGAGTGGCCGACAAGGTCAACCCGATGGATACGCTCAACCCGCGCGACTACTCCAGCGGCGTGAACGCGGACAAGATCCCGGTGCTCTCGGCCGACGCCGTGTGGTACGCCTCGGACGAGCTGTCGCTCGAGGGCGTGTACGTCCCCTACGAGCAGCCGAGCTCCTGGCCGGTGGACTTCGCCGCCCAGATCGCGGGCTCCGGCCTATCGGCTCTCGGAGCTAGTTCGTCTAACGTGGACTACGACAGTCTCGGCTACGACCCCTCCAGCTACGTGGCGGGCGGGAAGCTGAGCTACCGATCGGAGGCGGTGGATGTCTCGGCGAGCTATCTCGCCGACCTCGATCCTTTCTACACGCCGGTCGTCCAGATCTCGAACGCCTCCACGGGCTTCTACCACATCGCGTCGATCGCCCTGGAGCGCCGGCGCATCCAGCGCTTCGGCGCCGACGCCAAGACGACCATCGGCAAGTTCGGGATCTGGGCCGAAGGCGCGTACAGCCTCACCGGCAACTCGGGAAGCTCGGACTACTCGGTGCGCAAGTCCCGGCTGGACTACGTGGCGGGCTTCGATGTGAACTACGGTCCCGGCGACGACTACTACCTCAACCTCCAGTATATCGGCAGCTGGATACCCGGCTTCGACTCGGGCTACGGCGCCGACTACGGCAGCCTGAGCCAGGCCCAGCTGCTCGCCGATCTCGCGAGCGCCTCGTACGCGAGCGAATACTACGAGCGGAGCCTCGTGAACAGCCTGGGACTCGAGAGCGCCGGCCTCGTCCAGGGCGCGACCTTCGACCTCAAATGGGCGCTCGCGGACGGCGCCTTCACGCCGCAGCTCTCCGGCCTGGTCACCGTGCCTTTCGGCTACGACGGCTCCTCGATCACCCGTCTGGCGAGCCTCGCGCTCAATCCGGAGATCGACGTCATGCCCGTGGATTCCTTCCACATCAAGGTCGGCGCGGACCTCGCCTACGCCTGGTACAAGGAGTCGGGCGGCGATATCGCCCTCGACACGACGACGGACGAGATCGGATTCTATACGCCGTCGAACAACGTCTACCTCACGATCCTGTACAAGTGGAACTGCGATCTCGTGAGGTGAGGATCTTCCTGCGATCGTCTTCGCGCGGCGCGGAATCGGCGCCGCGCCCCATCCATTCCATCGGGAGTCTCTTCAATGATAGAGCGTTTTCTCGCCTGGAGCTCGAAGGCCTATAGGAGGCCCCGGCTCATCGTCGCCGCGGTCTTCGTCCTCGTCGGCCTGTTCGCCCTCGGCATTCCCCGGCTCAAGTTCGACAACAGCATACGGTCCATGCTCCCGGCCACGAACCGGGACCGCGTCGTCAGCGATTACTACGAGGACCCGGCCCGCTTCGGCTCGAGCGACCTCATTCTCGTGGGCATCGACACGCCCGACGCGTACTCCGCGAAGACCCTGAGCTACGTCATCGGCCTCGAATCGGCCATCGACGCCCTCGACGACAGCCTGCCCGCGCAGGACATGGCGCGGCTCCTGGGAATCGGCGAGAAGGAAGGGGCCACGGTGGTGGAGGCGCTCAAAGGGGTGGGCATCTACGAAAACAACTACGCACAGACCCTCCTGCCGCTGATCAGCTCCAAGGACCAGCTGGTCCAGGCCTTTTCCTGGGACGCTCCCTTCGCCGCCAAGGTGGCCGCGGCCGCCGCGGCAGTCCATCCGAAGAAGAAGCTCTTCGACTATTTCCAGGCCCCGATCTACAAGACCCAGAGCCTCGCAAGCGCGGACTACCTGTCCTACGACAAGGAAAACCAGGAGCTCGTCGTCGAGAAGCTCCTCAAGGACGGGGATCCCGCGAACGGCGGAGACGCGCTCCGCGGCCGCGTGGCCGGCTGGAGTCTCTACGACAAGGCTCTCGTGTCCTCCGACGGCAAGCTGACGACGATCGTGATAACGCCCAACGTCTCGGACGAGGCGGTCCTCGGCAGGCTCTCGACGGCCATCGCGCGGATCCTGAAGGACAAGGCCGACCCGGAGTTCCGCACCTACCTCGACGGCGAGCCGGTGATCGAGAACCAGATTTCCCTGCAGATGTTCCGGGACCTGGGACTGCTCGTGCCCGTGGTCGTCGTCGTCGTGCTTCTCATCCTCTTCCTCAATTTCCGCAACCTCCAGGGCGTGGCGTATCCGGCGGCCATCGTGCTCGTCGCCGTGGCGATCGCCATGGGATCCATGGCCTTCTGCCGCGTGCCGATCTCGATCGTGGGCATCACCATACCGGTGCTCCTCGTCGCCATCGTATCCGCCTACGGGATACACCAGATGAATCACTACTTCCTTTCGCCCGAGACCGACAAGCGCTCCATCCTCGACGGGAACATGAGGAGCGTCGGACTGGCCATCGCCCTGTCGGGCATAGCCGTCATGGTGGGCTTCGGGGCCCTCGCCAGCGAGAGCTTCGTGCCGATCAAGAACTTCGGCATCTTCACCGCGCTGGGCGATCTCGTGGGTGTGCTGTGCGCGCTCTATCTCCTGCCCTCCCTGATCCTCGTCTCGCGCAGGCCCAAGAAGGTGTTCCAGGAGGAGCATCGGCGCGGATGGATCGGCGCGCTTCTCGGGTTCTTCGATCGGCTCAATCTGCGGCACAGCGGGGCCGTCCTCGTCGCGGCCGTCGCCGTCAGCCTTCTGTCCGTATGGGGAATCCTCAACCTCAGGACCGAAATCAACAACGTGTCCTTCTTCAAGGCGTCCACGCCCATCCACGCGGCCGACGACCATCTGGACGCCATGCTGGCCGGCACCGAGGTCTTCAACGTCATTCTCGACACCGATCTCAGCGATCCGGCGACCAGGACGGGCAAGCGGGCCGGGACTCCCGTCGAGGCGACGACGCCCGCGGTCCTGGACGGGATCGAGGCGTTCTCACGCGATGTGCGGCAGCGGTTCCCCTTCGTCACGAAGGTGCTCTCCTTCGACGACGTCATCAAGAAGATCAATCAGGAGATGAACGGCGGTTCGAGCCGCTACTATGCGATACCCTCGTCCCGGAACCTCATCGACCAGTACCTCCTCGTCTTCACGGGCGACGTGTCGAACCTGCTCACGGCCGACCACGACAAGCTCCGCGTGAGCCTGACGCTGAAGCGCGTCCCGAGCGACAGGATCGAGGAGGTCAAGCGCTACTGCCTCGCCTACTTCCCGAAGGACTTCCTGGAGCGGAACCACCTGCAGGTGCGGGTCTCGGGTTCGGCCGATCTCTACGATGTCGCCAACACCCTGCTCGTCGACGGCATGCTCAAGAGCATCGTGCTGTGCGCCGCCATCGTCCTGCTCCTGCTCGTCCTCGTGCTCCGCGACCTCCGGATGAGCCTGATCGCCATGGTGCCGATCTTCGTGACCATTCTCCTCAATTTCGGGCTCATGGGCGTCCTGGGCATCCCCCTCAATATAGCCACCGCCCTCGTGTCCTCGGTCGCGATCGGCATAGGCGTGGACTACTCCATCCACTTCATCACCTGGTACCGCAACGAGCTGCGCGCCGCGCCCGACATCGGACTCGCGCTCACGAACACCATCGATCGGAAGGGCCGCGCCATCCTCTACAACATGTTCGTGATCTTGGGCGGTTTCCTGGTCCTGGGGCTGTCGAACTTCGTGCCCCTCATCCAGTTCGGCCTGCTCGTGGCCGCGTGCATGCTCTTCTCCGCCGTGGGCGCCCTCGCGGTCGTGCCCGCGATCATCCGCACGCTCGCGAAGAGGGACTACGGCTTCCTCTACCTGGGCACGCGCTCGCGCGAGGAAACCGCCATGAAGGTCGGCGGCTGAAGCCCGACAGTGTTCCGCTCGGCGGCGAGGCCGCCGCCCGGCCTGGCCGCGTGGCGCCGCCCGGCGTGGCGCCGCCCGGGATCGGCGAGACGGCGCCGTGGCAGCGCCGCTCAGGATATGCGGTAGCAGTCGCGGAAGTTGGCCTCGAGCCGCTCCTCGAGGCGATGAGCCTCGACGCCGCGGATCGCCGCCATCTCGGCGATCACCGCGGAGATATCCTCGGCGCGGCAGAAGAGCGAGCCGCGCGTGGGCTGCCAGGGGGCGTCGGTCTCGGCGAGGAGACGGGCCTCCGGCGCGGCGGCGCAGGCGGCGCGGGCGCGCTTGTTGCCCTTGAGAATAGGCGTGCCGAAGGAAAACCAGGCGGGCACGCCCTTGGCCAGCAGCGACTCGATGTCGCGCTCGCCGCCCGAGTAGGAGTGGAAGACGGCTCCGCTCAGGCGGCGCAGGCGGCCCGCGTAGGCGTAGGCCAGGTCCATGGCCTTGCGCAGGTGCAGGAGCAGGGGCAGCCCGTGGCGCTCGGCGAGGCCGAGCTGGTACTCGAAGACGGCGCGTTGCGCGCGCTCGTTTTCCTCGTTCCGCACCCGCTCGGGGCGGTCGCCGAAGAAATCGAAGCCGGCCTCGCCGATCACGGCGATCCTGCGTTCGGCGGCCAGGCGGGCGAGGAAGTCCGCGTTCTTCCACACGGCCCACTGCGGATGGATGCCGAAGCTCGCGACGCAGCGCGCGCCGCCGCCCGACTCGATCCGGGCGCGTAGGGTCTCGCTCCGGCCGAACTCGGCCTCGTCGTGGCTCGCGGCGCAGCCCAGCCAGGGCGTGGCCGCGAGGCGCTCGGGGAAGCCGGGGTCGTGCCCCGCGAGGTCGACGAGGTGGAGGTGGGCGTCGCTCTGCATGGCTGGCGGCTCCTTTCCGGGCTGCTGCGGCCGGGCGCCCGGGAAGAGTTGGGCACCCGGGAGAAGCCGGGCGCCCGGCCGTCCGGGCAAAGTCGGCTAGGAACAGCCCACGCCGGAATCCTTCGGCCCGGCCGCCATCCGCGGCACGCCTTGCCGCAGGAACTCCCCGAAGGCCTCCGCCGGGAGGGGACGGGAGAAGAAGTAGCCCTGGATCTGGTCGCAGCCGAGGTCGCGGAGGAAGGAGAACTGCTCCGAGGTTTCGCAGCCCTCGGCGATGGTGCCGATGTCGAGGCTTCGGGACATCGAAATGATGGCCTTGACTATGGAGTCGCTCGCCGAGCCCGGAAGCCCGATGTCGCGGACGAAGGACTGGTCGATCTTGATCCATTGGATGGGCAGGCTCTTGAGATAGGCGAGGGACGAGTAGCCGGTGCCGAAATCGTCGAGCGAGAAATGGATGCCGCGCGAGCTCAGCGACAGCATGAGGTCGGTGGTGCGCTTCATGTCGGCCATCGCGAGGCTTTCGGTGATCTCGAGCTCGAGTCCCTGGGGAGGATAGCGGGCGGCGTCGAGGGCCCCCACGATCAGCCGCTCCACATCGGAGTCCCGGAATTGCCGGGCGGAGAGATTGACCGAGACGACGAGATCGTGCCCGCTCTCGCGCCAGATCCTCGTCTGCTCGAGGGCCCGGTGCAGCACCCATTCGCCCAAGGGCACTATGAGGCCGCTGTCCTCGGCGATGGGAATGAATTCCGCAGGCGGAATGAGCTTCCCGTCCTCGCCGCGCCACCTCACCAGGGCCTCCATGCCGAGGATTCTCAGGTTCACCGTCGAGACCCTCGGCTGATAGTGCAGGACGAGCTCTTCCTTCTCGATGGCCCTGCGGAGCCGGCTTTCGACGTCGAAGCGCCTGACTACCCGGTCGCGGATGGCGGAGGTGTAGATGTAGTAACTTCCGACGCGCTCCGATTTGGCGACATTGGCGGCCGAGTTGGCGTTCGTCAGGAGCTCGTCGGCGTCGCGCCCGTCTCCCGGCCAGAAAGCCAGCCCGGCGGAGGCGCGGAGGAAGACTTCGCTCCCCGCTGCGATGAAGGGCGCCTCTATCGAACGCAGGACGTCTTCGAGCGTGCGCGCGCCGTTTATGTCTTCGCCGATCTCTCCGAGGAGGAGCACGAACTCGTCTCCGCCCACCCGCGCGAGCGTGTCGGAGCGCCTGAGCCTCTTGCGCAGGCGCTCGGCCAGCTCCTGGAGTATCCGGTCGCCCTCGCGATAGCCGAAATTGTCGTTGACGCGCTTGAAACCGTCTATGTCGATGTAGGCCACGGCGAGGCGCTCGCCCTTGCGCTCGGCGAGGCTGAGCGCCTGGACCATGAGGTCGAGGAAGAGGTGGCGGTTGGGCAGATCGGTCAGGAGGTCGTGGTGGGAGAGTCGCTCGATCGCGGCCTCTCTCGCCTTGGCTTCGCTGCGGTCCCTGAACACGGCGACGTATCGGGTCGTGGCGCCCGAGGCGTCCTTGACCGCGGTGATGGACATCCATTCGGGATAGACGGTGCCGTCCTTGCGGCGGTTCCATATCTCGCCCTCCCACCTTCCCGTGTCGAGGAGGGTGTCCCACAGATTCCTGTAGAACGACGCGTCGTGGTAGTCCGACTTGAGCAAGCGGGGATTCTTGCCGATCGCCTCGGCGGCGGCGTAGCCCGTGATGTTCTCGAAGGCGGCGTTGACCGTGAGGATCGTGCCGGCGGTATCGGTGATCGTGATGCCTTCGATCGTGGTGTCGTACACCTTGCCGGCCAGCACGATCTGCTCCGTGGCGAGGCGCTCCTCCGTCACGTCCCTGAAGGCGCCGACGATCCTGTCGGCCGATCCCTGCTCTCCGGCCTGCATGGGGCCGCCGTTGGCCAGCAGGGTGAGATTCTTGCCGCCGTCGGCGCAGGTATGAAGCTCGATCTCGAAATACTCCCCGGCGAAGGCCTTGGCGAGGGTTTCTTCGAGCAGGGGCCGGTCGGCGGCCGCGAGCCGCGAGAGGCCGACCTGCAGGTCTATCGAAGGCTTCGAGGAATCGAGGCCGAGGATGCGCGAGCCCTCCTGCGAGAGGCGAATCGTCCCGGTTCTGGATATTTCGAAGGAACCGGTGCGCGAGATCCGCTGGCTCTCCCGGAGCATCTTCTCGCTCTCCCGGATCGTCTCCTGGGCCTTGCGCAGCGGATTGTAGTCGAAGAAATTCACGATCACCGCCTCGACGGCGCCGTGTTCGTCCTTGAGGGGTGTGGCCGTGACGAGGCTCCAGTCGACGCGATCGCCGCGCCTGATGCCGATGACCACGGGCCCGACCTTCCGCCCCGTGCCGAGCGCCTGTACCGCGGGCAGATTCTCGACGGCGATGACTCGTTCGTCCGCGTCCATGACCGAGGCGTGGTCCGCGCTTGTCTTGATGTCGTGCAGCTGCTCGAGATCGTGGATCGAGAGGGCCTGGTCGTTGCGATAGAGCACCCTGAAATCCGGATCGTAGACGATCACGCCTCCGTGGCTGTTCTGGAGGAGGGTCTCGAACTTGCGCTCCGACTGCATGACGGCCGCGGTCGCGCGTTTGGCGTAGACGCGGAAGACCAGGATTATGCCGGCGAAGAGGAGGCTCGCGCCCGTCACCGCCAGGGCCAGGTTGCGGAAAAACTCGCCGTCGCGGCTTTGCAGCGAGGCGATGGCCACGAGTCCGGCGTGGAGCTCGGGGACGGGGGCATAGGCGGAGATGAGGCGCGAGGAACCACGCCCCGGCCCCACGTAGGCGCCGGACTCGCCCGCGGCCGCGGCGGCGAAAACCGCGAGGCCGGAGGGATCGATGTCCGGAAGTCGCCGCAGCTCCGGCTTGTCCTGATGATTGAGGATGACGAGTCCTTCCTTGCCTTGCTGCACGAGATAGTATTGGTAGTCGATCTCAGAAAGATCGTCGTAGGCCGGCGTATCGACGATCAGCGAGACGGCTTGGCCTTCGGGTATGCCGAGGGACAGGGCTACGCTGAGGGCCCGCGCCTTCGAGGTCGTGAAGTTGCGCAGATCGTCGTTCTGATGGGCCACTGCGCTCTGGTGGCTCAGCACCATGACCAGGACGAGGATGACGATGGATACCGCCGCGATGAGCGACGCGATGGCGAGCATATGCCGTTGGCCCAGGGGCCGCCCACGTGAAGCTGAAGTCATCACGTAGAAGTATACGAGTTGCAGGTCTCCGTGGGCAAGCCGCGATCGGCCTCCGCCGGGGCCGGCGAAGGCTCTCCGATCGCGGCCTTCAGGGAGGCGTGCAGCGCGGCGTCCGTGCTGCTCTTGACCACATAGCCGCAGTGCTCGATATTCCCGATCCGGTCGGCGTACTCGCCCTGGCTGCGCGAACTGAGGAATAGGATGGGAATGCGCCGCTGGGCCTGTATCCGCCTGGCCGCCTCGGCGCCGTCGATTCCCCGGCCCAAGTCTATGTCCATGATGACGAGACGAGGCGGCTCGGCGCCGAGCGCGAGCCTGACCGCGTCTTCGCCGCTATGGGCGATCGCCACCGCATACCCCAGCCGCCGCAAGCCTAGCTCCCGCGCCATCGCGATGATCACCTCGTCTTCGACGAGGAGGATGGTATCCGATCGGGCGACATGGGTCATATTCTAGAATTCCTCGAAGGACGTATTGGTCACTTCGGCGACCAAAGCGCCTAACGCGACCGGTTTTTTGCCCGCAGCCGCGTGGGCTACCGTCACTTCGCGGTGCGCGCGCACGGTCTTCGTCGCCTGCCCGGTTTTCATCTCCTCCGGCAGCTTGAAGTAGGTCAGGGCCTCGGCGAGCTGCTCGGCCTGGCTCGAGAGCTCCTCGGCCATCGAGGCCAGCTCCTCCGAGGCCGAGGCGTTCTGCTGGATCACCGTGTCGAGCTGCGTCACCGCCTTGCCGATCTGGTCCACGCCCGCGCTCTGCTCCGTGCTCGCCGAGCTGATCTCCTGCACGACATCGGCCGTTTTCTGGATGTCCGGCACCATGGCCTTGATGAGAGCCCCGGCCTCGTCCGCGACGGCCAGGCTCGAAGCCGAAAGCGCCGATATCTCCCGCGCCGCGGCCTGCGAACGCTCGGCGAGCTTGCGCACCTCGCTCGCGACCACCGCGAAGCCCTTGCCCGCCTCGCCGGCCCTGGCGGCCTCGATGGCCGCGTTGAGCGCCAAGAGGTTCGTCTGCCGCGCTATCTCCTCGATGATGCCGATCTTCCCGGCGATGTCCTTCATGGCGGTGACCGTCTGGCCGACGGCCGTTCCGCCGTGCTGGGCGTCCGCGGCGCTCTTTCGCGCGATGCCCTCGGCCGCGTTCGAGTTGTCGGCGTTCTGCTTGATCGTGGCGGTCATTTCCTCGACCGAGGCGCTCACCTCCTCGGCGGCCGAGGCCTGCTCCGAGGCTCCTTGAGAGAGCTCCTGGGCGGTGGAGCTGATCTGCTGGCTGCCTTGGTTGACGTTGGAGCTCGAAGCCAGCACCGAGGCGACCGTCCGGCGGAGACTCTTCGTCATGTCGGCGAGAGCGTTCGAGAGCGTCCCGATCTCGTCCTTGCGGCCGAGATGGCGCTCCTCGACCTCGGTGCGCAGGTCTCCCGCGGCTATCATCCCCGCGAGGCCCACGGCCGCGGCGAGCGGCTTGGTGATCGAAAGCGAGAGCAGAATGCCGAGAGTCATGGAGACCAGGGTCCCCAGGGAGCAGAGTATGAGCATGACGAGATCGGCCCGGGCCTGGATGAGGTGGTCGGCCTCGTTGTTCGCCCGCGCCTCCGCAAGCTTCAGGGAGCTGAGCTTGTCGAAGGCTGCGTACTGTTCCCTGGCTGCGGCGTCGGCCTGTCCGAGCTCGAGCGCCACAGCCGCGGCCTGACGGCCCGCCTGGGTCAGGGCCAGGACCTGGTCGACGTAGGCATAGTAGCGGGTCGTGGCCGCGGTGAAATTCGCGAAGGCCGCGCGCCCTTCCTCGCTCGTGATGGAAGCATCGAAGGTCCGGGCTTCGTCGGCCACCTGCTTCTGCAGGTCGCGAAGGTTGCTCATCGATGCCGCAAGCGCGCTTCCGTTTGCGACGGCCGCATGGGCGAGCTCCAGACGGATTCGCTGCGAGTTCGTGGCCAGGAGGACCATCGTGCCCAGAGGCTCGGTCATGTTCCGGTACAGCCGGCTCGCGTTCTGGACGGTTATTTTTATGTCCACGATGCCGACGACGCCTACGGCCGCGCCGATGAGGGCGACCGCGACAAAACCAGAGACGAGCTTGAAACCGATTTTCATACTGTGGTCTCCTATTGCGATTTTCCCATGCCGCGATGACCCGAGTGCCTAGGCACGCTGGTGTCGTTCGCCGTGGTTACCGCTAGGTAGCATGAATCGGTCCAAGTACGGAGGAATTCAAAAAGAATCCGAAGTGCCGGCGGGAGGAGGAACCCCGGCTCGAGCCGCCGTTCATAAATTATATAAACGTTGCTGGCGGCTGGAGATGCTCAAAGGCCTCGATCGCCGCGATCATAGCCGCCCTCGTCCGGCTGTGATCGACCGTGTCCTGCCGGAAGTCGAGGCGCCGCTTCGGTCTTTTTTCTGTAACCAAGGTTGCGATTTTTTCGCAACCTTGGTTTATGTCGAGTGATGCCGGTGGGCGGCGCGTCGAGAAAGGCGCTCGGAATGGCCGGATCGGACCGGGCTCGCCGCGATGAGGCGGCCGCGCTAGGAGGTTTCGGGAGCGAGCGCGGCTTCGGCGGCCGCGGGCAGCTCGAAGTCGATCCTGCAGGAGAAGCCCTCGTTTCCGGCGATCGAGAGAGTGCCGCCGAGCTGGCTCACGAGCGAGTCGATGAGGTCCATGCCGAGGTGCCCGTCCTTTGCGCTGTCGAAACTCTCGGGGAGCCCGACGCCGTCGTCGCGGTATTCGAGCCGAATCCTTCGTTCCCCTTCGGCGCTCAGGACGAGATCGATTGATCCGGACCTGCCATCGGGGAAGGCGTACTTCGCGCTGTTGGTGGCGAGTTCGTTGATGACCAGGCCGAGCGGGCTCGCGATATCGATGGGCGCCTCGACCTCGGGCCCGTTCACGCGGAGGGCGATCCTGGCATTGAGGTCCCGGCTTTCGAGGGCCAGGCTGACGATGGAGCTCAGGTACCGCCCGAGCTCGATCTTCGCGAGGTCCTGCGATTGGTACAGGAGCTCGTGCGCGAGAGCCATGGAACCCACCCGGCTCTCCATATTGCCCAGCGCTTCGCGGCCCTCGCTATCGGCCAGGCCAGAGGCTTCGAGGGAGAGAAGCGAGCAGACTACCTGCAGATTGTTCTTGGTCCGGTGATGGAGTTCGCGCAGCAGGGTCTCCCGCTCGACGAGCGCCCGCCTGAGCTCGCGCTCGAGGCCCAGGCGCTCGGAGAGGTCGAGGCCGACCGCGACGAAGTGCCCCGCACTGTCGCCGGCGTCCAAGAGCTGGATCGAGAGGAAGATGTCGTAGGTCGAGCCGTCCTTCCTGCGGTGGACGGTGTCGACGGTGGCCGTGCGGGCGACGCCTGAGCGTAGGGGCTCGAGAAGCTCTTCGAGACGCTCGGCCGTGAACTCCGGCTTGATGTCGAGCGGGGTCATGGAAAGAAGTTCATCGGTGCCGTAGCCGATGTTGGCCACGGCCGCACGGTTGGCGTAGCTGAAGCGAAGCGTTCCGGCATCGAAGATGTACACTTCGTTGAGACTCCGTTCGATGATTCCCGAGAGCCAGCGCAGCTTCGCAGCCGCCTCGTGCTCGGCGCTCTTGTCGCGGAACACGATGACCACGCCGCGGATCGAGCCGTCGACGCCGAGGATGGGCGCGCCGGAATCGGCTATCGGCCGCTCCTTCCCGTCCTTCGAGCGGAGGACCGTGTGGTTCGCCAGGCCGACTACCGTACCGCTTCGAAGCACCTTCTCGACGGGGCTGGCAATTTTTTCGCCCTCGTCCTCGCCGAAGATGCTGAACACCTCTTCGAGGGGCAGGCCGCGCGCCTCGGCCTCGCTCCAGCCGGTGAGGGCCTGGGCGGCGGCATTGAGCCAGCGGACCTTGCCCTCGGCGTCCGTGGCAATGACCCCGTCGCCTATACCGAAGAGCGTGGCCCTGAACTCCGCGTTGAGCTCGGCCCGGCGCTTCTCCTCATGGAAGAGCGCCCGGTAGAGCGCGCCCTCGCGCCGGCTGAAGGCGAAGGCGAGGGCCGCCGCGGCGATGAGCGCGAGGGCGAGTGTGCCGCCGACGATGGCGAAGGCATGCAGGCGGGCCTCGGCCAAGGCTTCGGACTCGTCGATCTTGGCGATGAGCAGCCAGGGCGAGTCATCGATGGGCTCGACGTCGGCGAGCACGCGGACTCCCCGGTAGTCCTGGCCGCGGAGCAGGCCCCTGGCTCCGAGTATGGCCTGCACGCCGACCAGGTCTTTCCGCGCCAGCGGGAACCTGACGCCGAGGGGGCCTCGGTCATTGAAGCGCAGGCCGTCCAGCGCGACGATCTGATCGCCCTGCCGCCGCACGAGATAGGTCTCGGCGCTGCCGGCGGGCACCGGCCAGCTCTCGACGAGGGGAAAGAGATCGCGCTCGGGGTTTTTGCGCAGGACGAGGAGGCCGATCGGATGCCCCGTTCTCTCCCGTAGGGGGGCGAAGACCTCGATGTTCACGTCGCCGCCTGGCCGGCGGTAGATATCGCGGAAGCGAGGCTTCCCCGAGTCGAGTACCTCGCGCTCCAGGGGCAGGGCCGATCGCCGCCATGGCGAAGCCGCGCGCGGTCAAGGCTCCCGGGGCGCGCGGCCGCTTCCATCGCGTGGCACCGGCGGGAGAAGCAGTGCGAAAAGAGTCCAGCATCGTTTCAGACGGCTTCCGCCACCGCCTCCTCGGCCGCGTGCAGCTCCTTCCCCGTCTCGTCGAGGGCCTCGTCGATGTCCAGGATCGTCACGAACTCGTCGCCGAGCTTGCCGATCCCGGTCACGGCGCGGCTCGCCGCGCCGATCCCCAGGGTCGGCGGCGGCTCCACGGTCCCGGGGTCGAGGCGGATCACCTCCTGGACCGAGTCGGCAAGGACGCCCACCGCCGCGAGATTCCTGCTTCCCCGGATCTCCAGGACGACGATCGAGGTGTCCGTCGCCTCCTGGGTCCTGCCCATGCCGAAGAGGAGCTTCAGGTCGAAGACCGGGATGACGGCGCCGCGGATGTTGATCACGCCGCGCATGGTCTCGCTCATGCGGGGCAGGCGCGTGATCCTGGTGTACTCGATCACCTCCCGCACGGCGTCGACGCGGAAGGCGTACTGCTCCTCGCCGAGCCGGAAGGTGAGGTACTGGTCGAAGTCTCGGCCGCTTTCTGTGTCGCGCATCTTCATGCTCCTCTCAGAACTCCTCGAAGGCTTCATCCGTCGCTCCGGCGAGGGTGAGTCCGGTCGACCTCCGTTCGAAGGCCGGCGTCGCGGAATGCTCGGGGCTCGGCAGCGACCGGGCCGCTATTTTCCCCCCCGATACGCGAGCCTTGGCGCCCGCGGAACCGGTGTGGGCCACCTTCACCTCGTGGAGGGCGCCCGCGGCCCGCGTCGCCTCTTTCGCCTGCATGCTCTCCGGCAGCTTGAAGTAAGTCAAGGCCTGGGCCATCTGCTCGGACTGGCCGGAGAGCTCCTCCGCCATCGAGGCCATCTCCTCCGAGGCCGAGGCGTTCTGCTGGATCACCGAATCGAGCTGCATCACCGCCTTGCCGATCTGCTCCACGCCGGCGCTCTGCTCCTTGCTCGCCGAGCTGATCTCCTGCACCACGTCGGCGGTCTTCTGGATGTCCGGCACGATGGCCGCGATGAGCCTGCCGGCGTCTTCCGCCACCGCGACGCTCCGGGCCGAGAGCTCGGAGATCTCGCCGGCCGCGGTCTGCGAGCGCTCGGCGAGCTTGCGCACCTCGCTCGCCACCACGGCGAAGCCCTTGCCCGCCTCGCCCGCCCGGGCGGCCTCGATGGCCGCGTTGAGCGCCAGGAGGTTCGTCTGCCGCGCTATCTCCTCGATGATGCCGATCTTTCCCGCTATGTCCCGCATGGCCGTGACGGTGTCGCCCACGGCGCCGCCGCCCTTCTGCGCGTCCGCCGCGCTCTTCCGCGCTATGCCCTCGGCCGCGTTGGAATTGTCCGCATTCTGCTTGATCGTCGAGCCCATCTCCTCCACCGAGGAACTCACTTCCTCGGCCGCGGCCGCCTGCTCGGCCGCTCCCTGCGAGAGCTGCTGGGCCGTGGAGCTGATCTGCTGGCTGCCCGAGTTGACGTTGGCCCCCGATACTTGCAGCGAGGCTATGGTCTCGCGGAGCCGGGAGGTCATTTCGGAAAGCGCCTTCGCGAGGGCGCCGATCTCGTCCACGCGGCGGAGGTTGCGCTCGTGGACATCGGTGCGGAGGTCTCCCGAGGCTATGACTCCGGCGAGGGCGACCGCCTCCGTCAGGGGCTTGGTGACCGAGCGCGAGAGGAAAAAGCCCAGGGCGATCGACATCAGGGCGCCCAGGGCGCAGAGGATGATGAGCGTCATGTCGGCCTTCGACTCCACGACGTCGATGGCGAGGTCGTTGTCCTTCGCGTCTGCCAGCTTCCGCGTGGTGAGTTTGTCGAAGGCGGTGTACTGAGTCGCCGCCGCGGTATCGGCCGGCCCGGAGGCCAGGGCCCAGGCGGCGGCGCCCTTGCCGGCCTTGACGAGGGCGAAGACCCGATCGACATAGCCATAATAATTATCCGTCGCGGCCATGAAATCGGCGAATGCCTTTTGCCCGGCCTGGCTCGTTATCGTAGCCTTGAAGAGCGAGGCGTTATCGGCTACCTGTTTCTGCAGATCATGAATCGTGGCGACGGAGCCGGCGAAATCGGCGCCGGTCTGCGAGGTGCATTCGAGGAGGTTGACGCGGATCCGCTGCGACCTCGTCGCGATCAGGACCATTTGCCCGAGTGGCACAGTCATCTGCTGGTAACTCTGCGTGGCGATGCTGTTGATGTTATTCATGTTGATGATGCCGAAGAGTCCGACCACCGCGCCGATAAGGGCTACGGCGATGAATCCCGTGATGAGTTTCATGCCTATCTTCATCGAAAATCCTCCGTGAAACAAGGAATTTTGGTAGTGCGTGGCCGCTTCTAGGGAGAAACGCTTGTCTTCAATAAGCAATATCTATGCCAACTTATTATTCTCGCCAGTAAAAAAGAGGGATACTGAAAGGCGATCTGCGCTCGGCTGACGACAATGGAGATTATATAAGGAAAAAATGGGAGATATGCAGCTTCGACAGAAATCGTCGGCGAAGAAGCTTGTCGCCGATGCGGATCAGGAGATCGACGATTTCGCGAAGCTTTCGGCTTAAACCTTGGTTGATACTGCAACCACGGTTGCGATCTTCAATCGCGGCCTAGGATGGAATCTGTCTCGCTCGGGGAAGCTCGCCGCCGGTCTAGTCTTCGCGGTCGAAGCGCCGCGCCTTGACCCGCTTGCACACCGCCTGCGGCGAGACCCCCAGGAGCCGGGCTGCTGCGCTCTGGTTGCCCTTCGAGCGCCGCAGGGCCTCGTCGACGAGGAACTCACTGACCTCGGAGAGCGAGGGCAGGCTCTCGAAGAGCCGGAACATGGCGGCCTTGCTCGCTCCCCGCGCCGAGGCGCCGATCCGGTTTCCTATCGCGGCCTTGAAGGGCCCGAGGGGCAGGGGGCCCGAGCACTGCTGGTTCACCGCCTCGAAGACCATGGTTTCGAGCTCGCGCACGTTGCCGGGAAAGTCGTAGCGGCGCAGCAGGGAGAAAAGCTCGGGCGGGGCGAGGGGAGGCGTCTTGCCCAGCTCGGCGCCCGCCTTGGCGGCGAAGTGCTCGACGAGGACGCTCAGGTCCTCCAGCCGCTCGCGCAAGGGGGGGATGTGGATGCGGTGCCGCTGCAGGCGGTAGTACAGGTCGCGGCGGAACTCGCCCATTTCGATCGCGGCGCCCAGGTCGCGGTTCGTGGCCACGACGATGCGAGCCCTGCTCCGCTTGAGGATGTCCGAGCCGAGGGGATAGTACTCGCCCGCCTCGAGCAGCCTGAGAAGCTTCACCTGCGACTGCGACGCCAGATCGCCGATTTCGTCGAGGAAGAGCGTGCCGTCCTTGGCGCGCTCGATCAGGCCCTCGAGGATGCCGGTGGCGCCGGTGAAGGCTCCCGGGCGATGGCCGAAGAGGAGGTCCGAGAAGAAGGTGTCGTCGAGGCCGGCGACGTTGACCGGGACGAACTCGCCCTTGCGGCCGCTCAAGTCGTGCACCGCGCGGGCGAAGAGTTCCTTGCCGACCCCCGTCTCGCCGGTGATGAGGACGGAGTGGGAGGAGGGGGCGACGGCCTCGGTATAGCGCATGATCGAGTCGAGCGCCGCCCCGCTGGTGACGATGGAGGCGAAGGCCGCCGCCCGCCGCCCCGGCGGCTCCAGGAAGCGCTCGCGCAAGGCGGCATTCTCGCGCTCCAGCTCCTCCATCTCCACGAGCCGCCGCACGGTTGCGATGAGTCGCGTCCGGTCGACGGGCTTGACGAGATAGTCCGAGGCGCCGAGCCGCATGCACTCGACCGCGCGCTCGATGTCGCCGTTCGCGGTGATCATGGCGACCGCGACCTCGGGATGCTCCTGCGCGATCCGAGGCAGGAGTTCCATGCCGCTGATCGCGGGCATCGCTATGTCGAGCAGGACCACGCCGATCCCGCCGCCCTCGATGATCGGCAAGAGATCGCCGGCCTCGCGGATCGTTACGAGGTTGTCGAAGCCCTCGACCCTGAGCACGCTCTCGACGCTGTCGAGCACGCCCTCGTCGTCGTCCACGATGGCTATGGTGAAGGAAGGACTGAAAATGGAGCTCATGAAATTCCTTTCTCGGCGGCGGGTTCGGACGCTGGGGGGAGGAGGAGCCGGGCCGTGGTTCCCGCTCCCGGCGTCGAGCTGTACTCGAGGCGGCCGCCGCACTCCTCGGCGATGGCGGCCGAGATCGACACGCCCAGGCCCATACCTCCGTGGCCGCTCTTCGTGGTGAAGAAGGGATCCCTGATCCGCTCGAGCACCTCCGCGCTCATGCCGTGGCCCTCGTCGCGCACTTCGAGCCTGAGGAAGCCATCGCCTTCCGCGGAGCTGATCGCGACGACCACCGACTGGGAAGGATCGGTGAGGGCCTGACAGGCGTTCTGCACGAGATTGATGACGATTTGCTCGAGCCGGTAGAATCTGAGCCTCGCGACGAGGGGGGCCGGAGAGCGCTCGAACCTGAAGTGCTCGGTCGATTGGCGGATGAAGGGCTGGAGGATGGAGAGGGCTGCGGTGACCACCTCGTTGAGCTCGGCGCGCTCGGGGCTCTTTTCGTCGTCGGGGCGCGAGAAATCGCGGAGTCCGCTCACTATCTCCGCTATGTGTCCCGAGGCGTTCTGGATGCCGCGAAAGAGCCGCGGCGCCCGCTCGATCGCCGCGGCATACTCCAGCCCGCCCAGGAGCCCGCCGCCGCGCTCGGCCATGGCGGCTTCGAGCACGGGCCGGCCGGAGTTCCAGATATCGGCGAGCACGCTGGCGTTCAGGCGAATCGTGTGGTTGGGGTTGCTGATCTCGTGCGCCACGCCGGCCACGAGGACGCCGATCGAGGCCAGCTTCTCGGACTGGATCAGGAGGCGCTGATTGCGGCTCGCCTCCCGTTCCGCGGCTCTCCTCTGGGTGATGTCCTGGGCGAAGCCCGAGAGCGTCGCGGGCTTGCCGTCCTCTCCGCGGATGACCTCGCCGACCTCGCTCCAGATGTCGCGCTCGTTCCCGCCGGGAAGGACGATACGGCATTCGATCGGCCGCCATGCGCCGCCTTCGGCGAGACGACGGTACGCGGCCGCGGCAGCGTACCGATCTTCGGGATGGACTCGCGCCAGGATGGATTCGATCGCGCCGGCGCCGAGCTCCTCCCGCGTCAAGGCCAGCAGGGCGCACATCTCGTCCGAGAACTCCACCCGCCGCTCGGCGATCTTCCAGGTCCAGCTGCCCAGCTTGGCGAAGCTCTGGGCCTTGGCGAGATCTTCGTGGGACCGATGCAGCGCCTCCTGGGCGTCGTGCAGGGGATTGTAGTCGTAGAAGCTCATCATCACCGCCTCCACCTCTCCCCGGTGGTCCTTCAGCGGCATGGCGGTGACGAGATTCCAGTCGATCCCCGCGCCATGCCTGATGCCGATGACGGTGGGACCGACCTTGGCGCCGCTCCGGAGGGCCCTGGCCGCCGGAAGTTCCTCGAAGTCCAGGCTGCGCCCATGGTCATCGACGACCCGGCATCCGCTCACCTCACCTCGGCCTTTCTCGGGACTGCAGAGATCGTGCGCCGCATAGGCTGCCTCGTTGCGGTAGAGGATTTTAAAATGAGGATCGTAGACGATGATCCCGCCGTAGCTGCTCTCCACGAGGGTCTCGAATTTCCGCACGGAGAGCATGAGATCCCGGGAGGCGCGCTTGGAGTAGGTGTAGAACACGAAGAGGATCAGCGCGAACAAGGCGGCGACACTTGCGCAGATCAGCGTCAGATTCCTGAGAAAATCGTTGTCGCTCTGGTCGAGGGGCGCAATCGCCACGAATCCCGCGCCGAGCTCGGGCACGAAGCAGTAGGCCGACACGATGCGGCGCGAGGACGAGGATGGACCGATGTAGATGCCGTGATTTCCCTTCGCGGAGTCGGAGAAAGGACTGAGGCCCGGCATCCGGCGTTCGGGAACGCGCCGGCGTTCGGGCTCGTTCGGATGATTGAGCACCCTGAGGTTCTCCTTGTCGCCTTTAACGAGATAGTAGTCGTAGTTGATCAAAGTCGGATTGTCGCGTACATGCTGATCCACTAAGAGGGAGACGGCCAGGTCTTGCGGCACTCCCCGCCTGAGGGCTTCCGAGAGAGCGATCGCCTTGCTGTTCACGAAATTTTCCAGGATGGCGCCCTCCCGATGGACCTCCGCCTCGTGGCTCATGACCATGACCAGGACGAGGGTTCCGAGCGCCATGAGGCCGATGAGTACGGCAGAGAAGAGCATGTGCCGGGGACCGGATGTCCGCGCGGACTGGAACGAGGTCATTGGGCGGCATTATAGACGGAAACCCGATGCCGGCGCAAACGGACCCGGTCGGCGAGCCCGCGAAGCCGACGTGTCTCGTCGCGCAACGCGGGCTCGGTTCGCCGGCATCCGCCGCTATCCCGCGCAGCGGTTCCTGCCCGCTTCCTTGGCGCGGCGCAGGGCGGCCTTGGCGCGGCGCAGGAGCTGCTCGCCGCTTTTGTCCTCCGGGGCGAGGGCAGCGAAGCCGAAGCTGGAGGTCAGGGCCAGGAAGTCGAGGCCGGAGCGGTCGCCGGCCTGGGTCTCCACCGCTTCGCGCAGGCGCTCGCAGGCGATCTTCCCTTCATCCTGATCGAGGCCGGGGAACAGGACGACGAACTCGTTGCCCGCGTAGAGGCCGAGGATGTCGTAGCTCCGTAGGCGGTCCTTGAGGACGGCGCCGACGCCCTTGATGACGGCGTCGCCGTCGGCGTGGCCGAAGTCTTCGTTGATCCTGCCGAGATTGTCGATGTCCGCGACGGCGCAGACGAAGGAGCCTCCGGTCCGCCGGGCGCGCACGAATTCCACTTCGAGGCGCTCCTCGAGGCCGGCCTTGTTGAGGACGCCGGTGAGCGCGTCGAGCACCGCGCTGCGCGAGTGGCTTTCCCGCTCCGCCTCGAGGCGCGAGCGAAGGCCGTGGTAGAAGGCCGCCGCTACGCCGAGGACGAGGAAAAAACCGAAGACGGCCGCGAAGCCCATGCCGACGACGAAGCGGCGGACCGATTCGGCGAGGCCGGCGCTGTCCCCGCCGAGCGGCAGCGCCCCGCCCTCGGCCTCGCGCAGGATCGAGCGCACGCCGAAGTCCAGGCCGACGAGGAGGCTGGCGAGCACGAGGGCGAGGGAGACTCCCAGGGCGAGCAGAAAGCTCTGCTGGACGCGGCCTTCGTCGACGGGGATTTTCGGCTTGGGATCGGGCATGGCCCTTGCCTCCTTGCCGGCGCCTGCCGGAAGGGCGATCGGCGCTTTAGTCGATTTTCGCGCGATCCCGGGCTTCGGTCAATGGCAGCCGGAGCCTGAAGGTCGTGCCGCCGAGCTCGTCGGAGCTGAAGGAGATCGTGCCGCCCAGATACTCTTCGGTCAGGATCTTCATGCTGTAGGTGCCGAGGCCGCGCCCCGTGCCCTTCGTCGAGAAGGAGCGCTGGAATATCTGCAGCTGGACGTCGCGGGGGATGAACGAGGAATTGTGGACTTCGATCGCGATCGCGCCATCCTCCTCGCGGCGCAGCGCGAGGGATATTTCCTCCTCCGGCTTCGAGGCTTCGAGGGCGTTCTTGAGCATGTTCCCGACGACCCGCCTCAGGAGCACGGGATCGGTGAAGGCGATGAGGCTCGCCCCCTCGGGGCAGGCGAGGGCGATCCGGCTCTTGGCGTAGGCGGTGATCTCGACATGGCGGACGGCCTCGCGCGCGAGCTCGGCGAGGTCCGTCTCCCTGGGATCGGCGCAGAACTCGCCCTTCTCCATGGTGATGATCTCCCGCTGCTGCTGCACCTCGTCGATCAGGTTCTCCGTGGTGGAGACCAGCCGCCCGAGATAGTCGTGCTCGCGGGCCGCGGGGCCGATCTCCTCGGCGAGCAGCTCGACGCAGGCCCGGAGATTGGTGAGGCTGTTCATCACGTCGTGGAAGAACATGCGCTCCAGCACCTCCCGGCGCTTGGAGTCGCCGATGTCGTCCAACGTGACCACGGCGAACCTGCCGTCCTCGGAGGCGATGGGCACGGCGGTCACGAGAAGGTCGAGGCTGGACGGCCCCTCCGGGCCCTGGACGCCGATCCTGCATTCCCTGCTGTTCCTGCGGTCGTCGTCCAGGGCCTCGAGAATCGCGTTGACCGCCCCGCAGACCCGGCACGCTTCGGAGCTGCCGCAGCCGCCGGGCATCTCGCGGCTATGGATGCAGCCGAGGACCTCGCCGGACCTCGCGCCCAGGATGTCTTCGGCCCGGATCTTCAGCTTCTCGAGCGCCGCGGCGTTGGCGAAGAGAATCTGCCGCCGGGAGTTCACGATGAAGGAAACGCTCGGCATGAGGTCGAGGACGAAATGGTAGGGCAGTTCGGCGTCGAGCGCCGAGAAGCTTCTCCGGACCTCGTCGATCGTGTCGCGTTCCGCCGGCGCGTACAGTGTTTCCATTCGCAGCTCCTCTTCATACTATACCGCATTTCGGCGCCTCGGCGCCCCTTTTCATTTTCGAGCCCTTTCTGCTACGCTGTACGACGCCCAAGTCCGGCCGCGAAGACTCGCGGCCGCAGAGGCGACGAACGGAGGGTTTCCGATGAAAGCGATCGAGCTTTCCAAAGCCTACGATCCCAAGAGTTTCGAGGACCGCATCTACGAGGCCTGGAAGAGCAAGGGGCTCTTCCAGCCGGCGAGCGTCCCCGGCAGGAAGCCCTTCGTCGTCGTAATCCCGCCCCCGAACGTCACGGGGGTCCTGCACATGGGCCACGGGCTCAACAACTCGCTCCAGGACATCCTGGTGCGCTACCACCGCATGCTCGGCGAGCCGACCCTCTGGGTGCCGGGCACCGACCACGCGGGCATAGCCACCCAGCACGTGGTGGAGAAGCGGCTGCGCGCCGCCGGCGTCGACCGACGCGACCTCGGCCGCGAGAAGTTCGTCGAGGAGACCTGGAAGGTCAAGGCCGAGCACCACGCCGTCATCACGAAGCAGCTCGAGAAGATCGGCTCCTCCTGCGACTGGAGCCGCGAGCGCTTCACGCTCGACGAGGGCCTGTCCAAGGCGGTGCGCGAAGTCTTCGTCACGCTCTTCGAGCGCGGCCTCGTCTATAAGGGAAAATACCTCGTCAACTGGTGCCCCTCCTGCGGCACCGCCCTCTCGGACGACGAGGTCGAGCACGAGGACGAGGCGGGGGCGATGTACCACATCCGCTATCCCCTCGTCGGCGGGCCGGCTCCCGGAGCTCCCGAAGGTTATATCGAGATCGCGACCACTCGCCCCGAGACCCTGCTCGGCGACACGGCCGTGGCCGCCCATCCCGACGACGAGCGCTACAAGGCCCTGGTCGGCAAGCGGCTCGCGCTCCCGCTCACGGGGCGTAGCATCCCGATCATCGCCGACTCCTACGTGGACCGCGAGTTCGGCACGGGGCTCGTCAAGATCACGCCCGCCCACGACCCCAACGACTTCGAGGTGGGCAAGCGCCACGACCTGCCGCAGATCAACGTGCTCGCCCCCGACGGCACGATGGGCGACGCGGCTCCCGGGAAGTACCGGGGCATGAAGGTCAAGGACGCGCGCAAGGCCGTGGTCGAGGACCTCAAGGCCTTGGGCCTCTTCGTCGCGGAGAAGCCCATCACCCATTCGGTGGGGCATTGCTACCGCTGCCGCCACGTGGTCGAGCCCTTCCTCTCCGAGCAGTGGTTCGTGAAGATGAAGCCCCTGGCCGACAAGGCGCTCGCGGCCTGGCGCTCGGGCGAGGTGCGCTTCTACCCGCAGCGCTGGGAGAACACCTACGAGCACTGGCTCACGAACATCCGCGACTGGTGCATCAGCCGACAGCTCTGGTGGGGGCACCGCATCCCGGCCTGGCACTGCGCGCACTGCGGCAAGACGGTCGTGGCGCGCGAGGACCCGACCGAGTGCCCCTACTGCAAGTCCACCGAACTCACCCAGGACGAGGACGTCCTCGACACCTGGTTCTCGAGCTGGCTCTGGCCCTTCTCGACCCTGGGCTGGCCCAAGGACACGGCCGACCTGCGCAAGTACTATCCGACGAGCTCGCTGGTCACCGGCTACGACATCATCTTCTTCTGGGTCGCCCGCATGATCATGGCCGGCATGGAGTTCATGGAGAAGCCGCCCTTCCGCGACGTGTGCATCACCACCCTCGTGCGCGACAAGCAGGGGCGCAAGATGTCCAAGTCGCTGGGCAACGGCATAGATCCCCTGGAGATCGTCGACGAGCACGGGGCCGACGCCCTCAAGTTCACCCTGGCCTTCCTCTTCACCTCGAGCCAGGACATCCTCATCGACAAGGACGACTTCAAGCTCGGCTCCAAGTTCGCCAACAAGGTCTGGAACGCGAGCCGCTACATCCTCATGAATCTCGAGGGGCGCGGTCCCGTCGCCGTGCCCGCGTTAGCCGACATAGATCGCTGGGTCCTGCACCGCCTGGACGCGGCGGCCGCTTCGGTCAGGGACGCCTTGGCCGGCTACCGCTTCAACGACGCGGCGGCCGCGGTCTACGAGTACTTCTGGAACGACTTCTGCGACTGGTACATCGAGGCCACGAAGCTCTCGCTCAAATCGGGCGACGAGGCCGAGAAGGACCGGGCCATGGCCGTGCTCGTGTCGATCCTGGCCGAGTCGCTCCGTCTCCTCCACCCCTTCATCCCCTTCGTGACCGAGGAGATCTACCAGAAGCTGCCGCGCGAGGCCCTTTCCGCGGCCGAGGGCACGGCCCCCGCCGGAGAGTCCTGGCTCATCGCGGAGCGCTATCCCGAGCCCAGGCCCGGGCGCTCCGACCCGGCTCTCGCCTCGCGCTTCGAGTCGCTGCAGGAGCTCGTGCGCCTGGCCAGGACGCTGCGCTCGGAGTTCCAGATTCCGAGCGAGGCCAGGATGCGCCTGGCCCTGCGCTTCGAGCCCGGCTTCGACGGCGCGGACTTCCTGCGCGGCAAGGCCGCCCTCCTGGGCCTCCTCGTCAACGGGCCCGAGCCCGAGGTCGTCGAGTCCAGGCCCTCGGGGACCGTGGCTCTCGTCGGACGCGGCTTCGAGGCCTTCGCCTTCGTGAAGGAGGCGGTCGATTCGGCCAAGCTCGTCGAGAAGCTGCGCAAGAACATCGAGCGCGACCGCCAGTTCGCCCAGCGCACCGAGGCCAAGCTCGCCAATCCCGGCTTCGTCTCGGGCGCCCCCGCCGAGGTGGTCGCCAAGGAGCGCGACAAGCTCGAGGAGGCCCGTCGCCGCGCCGATACCTATTCCCGCTATGTCGAGGACTTGACGTGAACGAGCCCGGATCCTCCGGCGATCTCGGCGGCGACTGGGACGGACTGCCGGGAGACGAGGGGGGCGGGAAGCTGCGCGACCGGGCCTCGGGCATGGCCGTGGACGAGATGCTGCGCCTCAAGGAGATGCATCTCGCCCCCTACATCCAGCTCGCCACGGCGCTCATCGGCAAGCCGCGGCGCTCGGGCGGCAACATGTTCCGCCACCAGATCGACACCTTCGGCATCCTGATGGACTACGGCTACATCGACTCCCCCCTGCTCAAGGCTTCGGTGATCCACGATCTCCTGGAGGACGTGCCCGGCTTCGACCGCGACCTCATCCTCGAGATCGAGGACGAGGCCGCCGATGTCTACAAGCTCGTCCTCGAGGTGACGCGGCGGCCGATCGAGACCAAGGCGGAGTTCCTGACGCGCATCCGCGATTTCGGCTCCGAGAAGGCCCGCGTCCTGAAGTCGGCCGACCGCATCTCCAACATGATCAGCCTCGGCTACGTCACCGACGTGCAGTTCGTCAGGCGCTACACGGACGAAACCGAGGCCCTCATCTTTCCGATAGCCGAGCTCGCCGACCGCCGGATGCTCGAGGAGCTCCGTACCCTGGTCGACACCAGGCGGGAGTACCTGGCGCGACGTTTTGAGATATGAAAGGCATCCGGATGCCCGGCGGCTTCCATACATAGTCGAAACGAGCCGGCCTGAGCCGGCCCAAGAAGGAGTGTGCTTATGCCCAAAGAATGGACGAAGGCCAGCCTGGCCAAGACGATCGATCATACGCTTTTGAAGGCGATCGCGACGGAGCAGGTCGTGCGCGAGCTCTGCGCCGAAGCCCGGAAGAATAATTTCGCGAGCGTGTGCGTCAATCCCGTGTGGGTTCCGCTCTGCTCCCGGGAGCTGGCGGGCAGCCAGGTCATGGTCTGCACGGTGGTCGGCTTTCCGCTCGGGGCGAATGCCAGCGAGATCAAGGCGGCCGAGGCCAAGCTGGCCGTCTCGCAGGGCGCGAAGGAAATCGACATGGTCATCAATCTGGGCGCCGCCAAGGCGGGCGACTGGAAGATCGTCGAGGAAGACATCCGCGCGGTGGTCAAGGCCGTCGGAAGCGTCACCGTCAAGGTGATCATCGAGACCTGCTACCTGAGCGACGCCGAGAAGGTCAAGGCCTGCGAGGCCGCCGCCCGGGCGGGAGCGCGCTTCGTCAAGACGAGCACGGGCTTCGGCACCGGCGGGGCGACGGTCGAGGACGTGCGCCTCATGAAGAAGACCGTCGGCGACAAGCTGCTCGTGAAGGCCGCCGGCGGCATCCGCACCTACCACGACGCCCTCCTCCTGCTCGACGCCGGCGCCGACCGGATAGGTGCAAGTTCTGGTGTCATCATCGTCAGCGAGCTGCCTGAGTAAGGAAGGGTATCCGGTCGGCGCCGGACGGGGCCCCGCCGAAGCGCTCGCGCTTCGGCGCCGCGAGCCCCAGGCTCGCGCCGGATCGGCGCAAGTTCAGGCGTCATCATCGTCAGCGAGCTGCCCCCTGTCGTCCTCTCCCAGGACCCGCCCGGCAATGCCGTTAAAAGCGAGCGCTTGCACAAAATAGGTAGGACGACTAAAATCATTTCTTGAACCTTCGATGAAAAGAAGGAAAAGGAGTGACTCATGAAGAAGTATCTTCTCTTCGCCCTCCTCATTCCGGCCATCCTGTTCGCCGGATGCCAGAAAAGCGGGCAGGCCGCAGGGCCGAAGGCCAAGTTCAAGATCGGCCTCGCCTTCGACGTCGGCGGCCGCGGCGACAAGTCCTTCAACGACAGCGCCTACAACGGCCTCAAGTTGATCGCCCAGCAGTACAAGGGCTTCATCAAGGACGACCCCGACAACGTCAACTTCGGCACGGACGTCGAGATCAAGTACCTGGAGCCCAAGCAGGGCGGTCAGGATCGTGAGCAGCTTCTGCGCGTCCTCGCGGAAGGCGGCTACAACCTGATCTTCGCCGTCGGCTTCATGTACACCGACTCCGTCGTCAAGGTCGCGAAGGACTTCCCGAAGGTCCACTTCGCCCTGATCGACGGCTATACTCCCAATCTCGACGCCAGCTCCAACATCACCTGTCTGAGCTTCGCCGCGGACCAGAGCTCCTTCCTCGTCGGCGCGCTCTCCGGCCTCATGGTGGCCGACAAGCCCAAGGACAAGGTCGGCTTCATCGGCGGCATGGACATGCCCCTCATCCACGACTTCCAGGCCGGCTACATCGCCGGCGCGGCCTACGTCAATCCCCGGCTCCGCAAGCCCGGCATGATCTTGAGCCAGTACATCGGCAAGGATCCCAGCGCCTTCAACGATCCCAAGACCGCCGCCTCCATCGCCGACACCATGTACAAGCAGGGCGCCTACGTGATCTATCACGCCGCGGGCGGCTCGGGCACGGGCCTGTTCGAGGAAGCCAAGGTCAACGGCAAGTACGCGATCGGCGTCGACTCCGACCAGGGCTACGGCTACATGACCAACGACAAGGACCCGGCGGCCAAGGAGATCGGCAAGTACATCGTCACCTCGGCGCTCAAGCGCGTCGACGAGGCGGTGCTCCTCACGGCCAAGGGCCTCATCGAGACCGGCACCGTGGCCGGCGGCTACAAGACCTTCTCTCTCGCCGACGACGGCGTGGGCATCGCCCAGAACGACTTCAACAAGGATCAGCTCGCCCCCTACATGACCAAGCTCGACGATCTCAAGGCCAAGATCATCTCGGGAGACATCAAGGTTCCCACCAACGATCAGGAAGCCGCCGATTTCGTGAAGGCTCTCAAGTAGTCTAGTCCGGAGCGTACGAAGGACCGTGGACCGTTTTCGGTTTGCGGTCCTTTTTTCTTCCGCTACTGCGCGGTTCCGATCCGAAGGCCTCCGATCTTCCGGATCGGCTCAAGGAGCGTCATATATGCCGACGAACGCGGCTGCCGCAGCCCCGTCCGCCGTCGGGGGCGGAGCCTCAGGCTCGATCCTCCTGCGGATGGAGGGCATCACCAAGGCTTTCCCCGGCGTCGTAGCCAACGACAAGATCAGCCTCGATCTGCGCGAAGGCGAGATCCTGGCTCTCGTGGGCGAGAACGGGGCGGGCAAGAGCACCCTCATGAAGATCCTGTACGGACTCTACCGTCCCGATTCCGGCGAGATCCTCATACGGGACCGCAAGACGCGCATCGCGGGGCCGCGCGACGCGATAACGCAGGGCATCGGCATGGTGCACCAGCACTTCATGCTCATCCCTCCGTTCACGGTGCTCGAGAACATCATGCTCGGTTCGGAGTCCTCCCGCCTCGGCGTGCTCTCCTACGCCAAGCCCAAGGCCGCGGCGGCCAGGCTCATCGAGCTCAACAATCTTCACATCGACCTGAACACCTCGGTCGAACGCCTGCCCGTGGGCCTGCAGCAGCAGGTCGAGATCCTCAAGATCCTGTACCGCGGCGCCGAGATCCTCATCTTCGACGAACCCACGGCGGTGCTCACGCCGCAGGAGTCCGACGAGCTCTTCAAGACCTTCCGGCAGATGCGCGCCCAGGGCAAGGGCATCATCTTCATCAGCCACAAGCTCGACGAGGTGCTGGACATTGCCGACCGCATCACCGTCATCCGCCGCGGCAGGGTCATCCGCACCCTCGACCGGGCCGAAGCGACGAAGCCGCTCATCGCGGAGCTGATGGTCGGCAAGCCCGTGATCCTCAACGTCGACAATCCGCGCCGGAGCGCCGGCGAGACCGTCCTCGAGGTCGACAAGCTGGGCTTCGTCAACGCCGAGGGCGTGGAGACGCTGCGCGACGTGAGTTTCCGGGTCCGCGCGGGCGAGATCTACGGGATCGCCGGCGTCGAGGGCAACGGCCAGTCCGAGCTCATCCGGGCCATAGCGTACCGCACCAGGATTTCGGGAGGCTCCGTGCGCCTCCTCGGCAGCGATCTCTCCGGGCTCGACGTGCGCTCGCGGCGCGAGCTCGGCCTGGCCCACATCCCCGAGGACCGGCACAAGTTCGGGCTGCTCCTGAGCTTCTCGCTGGCCGACAACTTCATCCTCGGCTCCCATTACAAGAAGCCCTTCGTGAGCGGCCTCAAGACGCAGGTCCGGAAGCAGATCGCCGAGAACGCGAAGCGGCTGATCGCGCAGTTCGACGTGCGCACGCCGAGCGAGCAGACCCCCGCGCACGCGCTCTCAGGCGGAAATCAGCAGAAGGTGATCATCGCGCGCGAGATGAGCCAGAAGCCCCGCCTCCTGCTCGCCAACCAGCCCACCCGGGGCGTCGACGTAGGCGCGACCGAGTTCATCTACAAGCAGCTCGTCGAGGCCAAGAAGAACGGGGCGGCGGTCCTCCTCGTCTCGGCCGACCTCGACGAGGTCATGTCGCTTTCCGACCGGATCGGCGTCATGTTCAAGGGGAGCATCATCAAGGAATTCGAGCGCGAGTCCGCGACCAAGGAGGAAGTGGGCTTCTACATGATGGGGGAGAAGGCCAGATGAAGCGGTTCAACAAGTATGCCATCTACGAGGTGATGGCCCCTCTCGTCGGCTTCGCGGCCTCCATGGCCCTGCTCATGCTGATCGTCGTCATCGTGGGGGAGAATCCCGGCAACGCCGTCGACGCGATCTGGAAGATGACCTTCGCCACGAGCACGAGGACGGCCACCGTCCTGTCCACCTCGGTGCCGCTCTTCCTGGCCGGGCTGGCCGTGGCCTTCGCCTTCAGGGCCAACATCTTCAACATCGGCGTCGAGGGGCAGTACTTCATCGGCGGCCTCGTCGGGGCCATGGCGGGCATCTACGTGCCGCTGCCCGCTTTCCTGCACATTCCCTTCGTGGTGATCGCCGCGATGATCGGCGGCGCCCTGTGGGCGGCCATCCCCGCGGCGCTCAAGGTCTCGCGCGGCATCCACGAGGTCATCACGACGATAATGTTCAATAACATCGCGCTCGCCCTGGTGAACTACCTGGTCAACGGGCCGATGTCCGGGCTCGGGGCCACGGGCAGCCTGGAGCCCCAGACCAGGCACATCCTGCCCACGGCGCTCTTCGGCAACATCGACTGGATGTTCCGCGCGGTGGGCTGGAACGTGCCCGATTCGGTCTACCTCGACTACAGCCTTCCCGTGGCCGTCCTCGTGGGCCTGCTCGTCTGGTTCATCCTCTTCCGGCTGCGCATCGGCTTCGACGTGCGGGCCGTCGGAACGAGCACCGACGTCTCGCTCTACGCCGGCATCAAGGTCGCCAAGGTCCAGCTCGGCGCCTTCCTGTTCTCGGGCGCCCTGGCGGGTCTCGTCGGCCTGCAGGAGATCTTCGCCGTACGGGGCTACTACACCTTCCAGATCGCCTCGGGGCTCGGCTTCGACGGCATAGCCATAGCGCTGATCGGGCGCAACTCGCCTGTCGGCGTGGCCTTCGCCGCGCTCCTCTTCGCCTTCCTCCGCCAGGCCGGCTACGGACTGCAGTTCTTCACGAAGGTCCCCAACTCGGTCATTTCGGTGATCACGGGTCTGATGATACTCATCATCGTGGTCAGCAACGAGCTCGTGAGCAGGTACATCAAGGCCCTGCGCAAGAAGGAGGCGATGTAATGCATTGGGGAACGCTTTTCGACTACATCTGCAAGGGGCTCGACACCTCCGCGCCGCTCGCCTTCGCCGCGCTCGGCGGCGTGTTCTCCGAGAAGTCGGGGGTCGTCAACATCGCCCTCGAGGGCGGCATGCTCTTCAGCGCCTTCTCGATAGTCTGGGGCTCGATCATCTTCCACAGCCTCTGGCTCGGCCTGCTCTTCGCCGTGGTGATCGGCATGGCCTTCGCCGCGATCCACGCGGTGGTCACCATCACCTACAAGGTCAACCAGATCATCTCGGGCGTGGCGCTCAACATCCTCGCCGAGGGCATCGCCCGCTTCCTGTCGCAGAACATCTTCGGGCAGGAGACCCAGTCGGCGATGAATCCCTATTCCTTCCCCTCGTACCGCGGCATGAACGTCTTCTCGCTCGTCGTGATCCCCGTCGCCATCCTTTCCTGGTTCGTCCTCAACAAGACCGTGTTCGGGCTCCGCCTGAGGTCGGTCGGCGAGAACCCCGAGGCCGCCGACACCCTGGGCATCAACGTGACGCTCATGCGCTACTCGGGCGTGCTCATCTCGGGCGCGATGTGCGGTCTCTCGGCCGCCGTCCTGTACCCGAGCCGCTGGGTCTCCGGCATGACGGGGGGGCGCGGCTTCATCGCGCTGGCGGCCATGATCTTCGGCCGCTGGAGCCCCATCGGGGCGGTGCTGGCCTCGCTGCTCTTCGGCTACGCCGACGCGGCGCGCATCTCCTTCGCCTCGAGCATCCAGATCCCGAGTCAGTTCGTGCAGATGTTCCCGTACGTCCTGGCGGTCGTGGTCCTCGCCGGAGTGGTGGGCCGCTCGCGCGCGCCGGCGGCGGACGGCATTCCCTACGAAAAGGGCGAGGACTGAAGACGAAAGGCAAACTAGCAAGAAGATTTTTCACGCAAAGGCGCAAAGGCGCGGAGGGGATGCAAGAGAGGGGGAATAGGGATAAAGTATGGAAGAAATCAGCCTTTTTTCTGGCTAAATTCCATTTCATCCCCCTTTCTTTGCGTCCCTGGCGTTATCCCCTTTTCACTTCCTCTTTCGCTTTTCGCCATATTCAGAAATACGTAATGGTTATGACAGCCCCCCTTAATAAGCATGCCGTAGCATTCATGCGTGAGTGATCCCAATCCCGGAGCGTTCCGAGTCGAGAGCCGAAAGCGGGAATCGGAACTGGTGGGAGGCCTATGAACGCTGGAATATCGTCGGGCGGAAGGCGTTGCGTCCTCTCGTCGCTGCTTATCGCGTCGTTCGCGGGGGCTCTCTTCGCGCAACAGGCCGCCGGTCCTGCTGCCGCTGCCGCCGCTACCGCCGCTCCTGCCGCCGTTCCTGCTGCTGCCGCGCCCCTCGGCCCCGGGGCGGCGCTTTCGCCCGCGGCGTCGGCTCCGATCGCTTCAGGTTCCGGCCCGGCATCGGTGGATCTGGATGAGTGTCTCGCGGCGGCCGAGGCCGATGCCCCGAGCCTCAAGACGGCGCGGCTGAGCCTCGACAACGCCGCGGCCCAGCTCAGCCTGAGCCTCGGCGCGGAGGGCCTGACCTTGGGCGGGAAGGGGAGCTATTTCCACGAGGGCGATCTCCCCGGCTTCGCTCCGTCGGTCTCGTCCTCGTCGCTGACCACGAGCGGAAGCGGCGTCGTCGGCGACAATGTCCAAGCCGGCCTGTCGCTCTCGGGCCCTTCGACCAGCCTCGACCTCAGCGCCCTGCAGGGCATCGCCGCCGGCGGCGCCCAATCGACGACCCTCAGCATTTCGGGGAGCCAGGTGGTCTACGACGGATTTCCCGGCGGCCGGCCGGCGGGCATTTCGAGCCAGGCCCGGCATTCCTACCGGATCGCGCAGGTCGCGTACGAGGCGGCGCTCAAGAGTCTCGTCTACCAGGTCAAGCAGGCCTATTACACTCTCCTCGCCGATCAGCACACGCTCGTGGCTAGGCAGGCCACCCTCAAGCAGGCCCAGGAGGAACTCGCCCAGATCCAGGGTTTCTTCGCGGCGGGCCGGGCCACGAAGCTCGATGTCCTGCAGGTGCAGGTAGCCCTGACGCAGGCGCAGCTCGACCTGAGGTCGGCGCAGAACTCCATCGAGACGGACATGAAGCGGCTGTCGCTCGCCGTCGGCTGGCCGCTCCGGAGGGCCTATACGGCCGCCGAGGTCCCCGCTCCGGCCCTGCCGCAGACCGACTCGGCCCAGGCCCTCGACACGGCCTTCTCGAACCGGGCCGAGCTCAAGACCCTCGACCTGCAGATCGCCTACGCCGGTCTCGACCTTACCCTGCAGAAGAGTCAGTACGCTCCATCGGTCTCGGTCGACGGCTCGCTCGGCTTCGGGGCCGATTGGACCGGGGCCAGCTCGGGCGGCGGGACCTTCAGCGCCGGCGTCACCGTGGCTCTGCCGCCGATCTACGACGGCAAGCGGCAGGCGTCGCTGCTGCGGCAGAAGTCCGATCAGGTAGATTCCTACCGGGTCCAGCGCGACGAGATGCTGCAGAGCATCACGATCGACGTGAGCGACGCGCTCTTCTCCGTGAACGACTCGAGCGATCGCCTCGCCCTGGCTCGGCAGAATCTCGAGCAGGCGCAGGGCGTCTACGATCTGCAGAAGGAAAAATTCACTCTGGGTTCCGCCACGACCCTCGATGTCATGACCGCCTTCTCGGCGCTCGCCGCCGCGCAGGTGGGGCTCGAGCAGGCGAAGTCGACCTACAATCTGGCGGTGCTCAATCTCTACAATGTCATGGGATTATAGGAGAATCGGCATGAAGAGTCGATCGAAGGCAATCGCCGTCGCGATCCTCGCCGCGGCCGTCGTCGCGGGGGCGTTTCTCGTGCTGCGCCCGCGCATGAACCCGGGCTCCGATATCACGTATGTCACGCGGCCGGCCGGCTACGCCGATATCGCCGCCACCGTCAGCGAGACCGGTACGGTGAATCCCGTCAATCAGGTCGAGGTGGGCAGCGAGGTTTCGGGCACGATCAGGACCATCACGGTCGACTACAACTCCCTGGTCAGGAAGGGAGAGGTCCTGGCCACCCTCGATCCGACGACCTTCCAGGCCGCGGTGGACTCGGCCAAGGCGAGCCTCAGGCTCGCCCAGGCGAATCTGGCCAGCGCCCAGGTCAATGTCGGCAAGATGAAGGCCCTGATGGATCTCGCCGGCCAGACGGTCAAGCAGGACGAGCCGCTCGCCCAGCAGGGGCTCATCAACCAGCAGCAGATAGACACGGAGCGGACCTCCGCGATCGCGGCGCAGCAGGACTATCTCGCCTCAGAGTCGGCGGTGAAGGTCGCCGAGGCCCAGGTCGAGGTGGCGCAGGGCCAGCTGGAGCAGACGCAGTACAATCTCTCCCGGACGGTGATCACCAGCCCCTTCAACGGCATAGTGATGGCGCGCAACGTCAGCGTGGGGCAGACGGTCGCCTCCTCGCTGCAGACGCCCACGCTCTTCACGCTGGCCACGAATCTCACCGACATGCAGGTGGACACCTCCGTCGACGAGGCCGATGTCGGGAGCGTCAAGACGGGGGAGGCGGCTCAGATCATCGTCACCGCCTATCCCAACCGACCCTTCAAGGGCAGCGTCAGCCAGGTGCGGATCAATCCGACGACGGTCCAGAATGTCGTCACCTACGACGCCGTGGTGGCCGTGCACGACAGCGCGGGCATGCTCCTGCCGGGGATGACCGCCCAGGTGAACATCGAGGTGGGCAAGAAGAGCCACGCGCTTTCCGTGCCGATCGCGGCGGTGCTGTACCGGCCGCTCGCGGTCCAGAACCGCGCCGAGGGCTCGGCTTTCGGCGGCCCCGGCGGCGGCCTCGTGCAGACCTCCGGCGCCGCTCCCGGCGCCGGCGCGGTGGCCGGGGCCCCCGGCTCCCGGGTGACGATCTGGCTGCTGCGCAACGGCCGTCCCGCTCCGATCCAGGTGGTCATCGGCCTGTCCGACGGCAAGAACATCGAGATCGCGAGCGACAACTTGGCCGAAGGCGACCAGGTTATCGTGGCTCAGTATCGCGGAGCTCGACGCGGTTCCGCGAGCGGCTCTTCGCCGAACGGCCGCGCCGCCGAGGCCGCGCCTTCCCGGAACGGCCAGGCCGCGGCCGGCGCCGCGGACAGCGCTTCGACGGGGCGGTCGCCATGAGAGCCGAGGGCTATGCGAAGAGCGGCGCGCCGATCATCGAGGTGCGGGATCTGTCCAAGGTCTACGGCGAAGGGCCCTCGGCGGTTCGCGCGCTGGCCGGCGTGAGCCTCGACATATTCCCCGGCGAGTTCGTCGCGATCATGGGGCCCTCGGGCTCGGGCAAATCGACCTTCATGCACCTCCTCGGCTGCCTCGACCGGCCGAGCTCGGGATCGTACCGGCTGGCGGGCCGGGAGGTCGCCGGCCTGACGCGCGATCAGCTCGCGGCCCTGCGCTCCAGGCAGATCGGCTTCGTGTTCCAGAGCTTCAACCTCCTGTCCAGGACGAGCGCTCTCGAGAATGTCGAGCTTCCGATGCTCTACGCCGGCATTCCGCGCGAGGAGCGGGATCGCCGTTCGAGGACCCTCCTGGAGGAAGTCGGGCTGGGATCGCGCCTCGGCCACAAGCCGAGCGAGCTCTCGGGCGGCCAGCAGCAGCGAGTCGCGATCGCGCGCTCGCTCGCCAACGGGGCTCCGCTCCTCTTCGCCGACGAGCCTACGGGCAACCTGGACAGCGCGAGCAGCATCGAGATCATGAATCTGTTCAGGCAGCTCAACCGCGACGGCGGCATCACCATCGTCGTCGTCACCCACTCCACCGACATCGCGGCCTGGTCCGATCGCATCGTCACCTTCAAGGACGGGCTCATCGTCGGCGACGGGCCCGCCACGGCCGCCGCGAACGGCGGCGCCGACGGGACGTCAGCGAGCCAGCGCCGCGGGGAGGTCCGCTCATGAGTCCCCTCGTGCTCGTACGGACCTCCTGGAAGGCCCTGAGACGGAACATCTCGAGGTCGCTCCTGACGATGCTGGGCATCATCATCGGCGTCGGCGCGGTCATAGCCTCGATGGCGATAGGGGCCGGTGCCCAGGCCGCGGTGCTCAAGCAGATCGAGACCCTGGGCGCGAATCTCGTCATCATCACGCCGGGCAGCGTCACCTCGGGAGGCGTGCGGCTGGGCTCCGGCACGCGCACGACGCTGAGCTTGAGCGACGTGCAGGCCATCGCGGACAACGTGCCCGAGGTCGCCGGCGTGGCTCCCTACTCCCAGACCACCGCCCAGGTCATCGCCGGCGGCCTCAACTGGTCGACGTCGATCGCCGGGACTAACACCGCATATCCGGAAGTGGGGAATTGGAGCCTCGCCCAGGGGCGCTTCTTCCAGGACTCCGAGGTCGCGAAGGTCGCGAAGGTAGCCGTGCTCGGCAGCACCGTCGCCGCGAACCTCTTCCCGACCGGGGCGGCGGTGGGCGGCCTCGTGGCCATCAAGGGCGTTCCCTTCAATGTCATCGGCGTGCTCGCCCCCAAGGGGCAGTCGGGCTTCGGCCGCGACCAGGACGATGTCATCCTGGTGCCCATCACGACCTTCCAGCAGCGGCTCTCCGGCCAGACCTGGATCAACAGCATCCAGATCTCCGCCTCGTCGCCCGACACGGTCAACGGCGTGGTCGATTCGACCGAACGGCTCCTGCGGCTCCAGCACCATCTCTCTCCCTGGGAGGCGGACGACTTCACCATCCGCAACATCGCGAACGTGCAGCAGGTGAGGATCGCCACGACCCAGACGCAGACCCTCCTGCTCGCGGCGGTGGCGATCGTCTCGCTGGTCGTCGGGGGAATAGGCATCATGAACATCATGCTCGTGTCGGTGAGCGAGCGGACGAGGGAGATCGGGCTGCGCATGGCCGTGGGCGCCCGGGGCCGCGACATCCAGCTGCAGTTCCTCATCGAAGCCCTCACCCTGGCGATAGCCGGAGGCTTCATCGGCGTGGGCATCGGCATCGGCGTTTCGGCCCTCGTGTCCAGGCTCGGGCACTGGCCGACCGTGATCACGGCCTTCTCGGTCATCCTCGGTCTCGTCTCCGCGGCGGGAACGGGGGTGCTGTTCGGCTACTACCCCGCGCGGCGGGCCGCGGCCCTCGACCCGATCGAAGCCCTGCGCTACGAGTGACCGCTCCCTCGCTCCTCTGCGGCCAGGCGTGATTATAGTATATCGCGCACGGCGCCGAGGAGCCGCGTCCGCCGCCCCGGGCGCCGCGCCCGCCGGAATGGCCGCCCCGGGCGCCGCGCCCGAGGACGAGCCGCACCCATAGGAAGGGAGGGCGTTCGGTCTTTCCTTCCTCCTTCCGCCGTTCCGGCCCTTGGCGTTCGGTTCCCGCCTTTATTACCTTTCATCGAGCAGGCGGCACAAGGTTGCGCGATGCCCGAGCCGCCGCATGCCTGGGTCCGAGCCCTCCAAAACAACGTTCCGCGAGGAAGGTTTCAGGAGACTCCGCAGCGCCGGATCGGGAAGCGCTCAGGCGGCGCTCCGGTCTCCGGCCGGCTTCGAAAGTAACCATCCAGGTTCCGAGAGGTTATATTTATGTCGGTGAATCGCACCGCAAGGAGATTTGTATGTCATTCAAAGACAAGCTGAAGTCCAAGTACGCATTGACCGTGGGACTCGTCCTTGTCGGGGTTCTCATGGGCTTCGGTCTGGCCTTCTCCGGTTTCTCCCGTTCCGTGGGCCAGGCCATAGGGCTCGCGGCGCCGACGATCGCCGCGGAGTCGCCCGCTGACAGCGCCCCGCCCGACGTGAAGGCCGCGATCGCCACGGCCGAGGCCGTTCAGACCGCCTTCAGGTACGTGGCGGACACGGTCAAGCCCTCCGTCGTGGAGATCGACGTGACCATCACCAAGACCGAGCAGGCGCCCCAGCAGCAGTTCCCGTGGCCGTTCTTCTTCAACGGTCCGCCCGACCAGGGGCAGCAGGCGAAGCCGCAGCCGCAGAAGTTCCAGGAGAAGGGTCTCGGCTCGGGCGTCATCGTCCGGCGGGACGGGAACACCTACTATGTGCTCACCAACAATCACGTCGCCGGCTCCGCGAGCGAGATCACCGTCATCACCAACGACGGCAAGCAGTATAAGGGCACGTTAGTCGGCAAAGATGCCCGGCGCGATCTCGCGCTCGTCAAGTTCGAGAGCTCCGCGAGCGGCATCACCGTGGCCACGCTCGGCGATTCCTCGGCGCTCCATATCGGCGACTGGACCATCGCCATCGGCAGTCCCCTGGGCCTCGTTTCGTCGGTCACGACCGGCATCGTGAGCGCCCTTCACCGCACCGGCGGCCCCGACGGCAACATCTCCGACTTCATCCAGACCGACGCCGCCATCAACCCCGGCAACTCGGGCGGGGCGCTCGTCAACATCCGCGGAGAGGTCGTGGGCATCAACACCTGGATAGCCTCGGGCAACGGCGGCAACGTGGGCCTCGGTTTCGCCATCCCCATCAACAACGCCAAGCGGGCCATCGACGACTTCATCGCCCACGGCAAGGTCCAGTACGGCTGGCTCGGCGCCTCGCTCGGCCAGATCGACCAGGCCACCGCGAACGAACTCGGAGCCGATCCGCAGAAGGGCGCCTTCGTGGCCGATGTCTTCCGCGACAGCCCCGCGATCAAGGGCGGGCTTGAGCCGGGCGACGTCGTGCTCAAGGTCAACGGCAGGGATGTGACCGGCGTGGACCAGCTCGTGAACATGGTCGGCGATCTGCCGGTGGACAAGCAGGCCCGGTTCGAGGTTCTGCGCCAGGGCAAGACGATGCAGATCGACGTCGTGATCGCCGTGCGCAAGGAGCATGTCGCGGCCAACGGCGGCAGCGAATACCCGGGCGTCGACGTCGTCTCCGTCAAGTCCGATCAGATCGACGCTTCGGCCTTGCCTCCCCATCCGAGAGGCGTGTTCGTGGCGAACGTCGCGGCCAAATCGCCCGCCGACGTCATCGGCCTCAGGCCCGGGGACATCATCACCGCGGTGAACGACAAGACTATTTCCACCGTGGGGGAGTTCTACCGCTACCTGAACGACCCCGCCGCCAGGAAGATCGATTTCACCGTGCTGCGCGACGGCCAGACCCTGACTACGATGAAGTTCGACAAGCCGTAGTTTTCCGCCGCGCCCGCACCTCGGGGCGAGGCGAGAAACGCAAGATGGGCCGTCCGGGATGCAGTTCCCGGGCGGCCCTTTCTTGTGCCGGAGGCGGCAGGGAAACCGGAGCGAGGTCCCGGATCGGAGCCGCGGCCGGGATGAGGCGTCTCCGGCCTAGGCGAAGTATCCCTTCAAGGTCCCTTCGTATCCGCTGAACAGCCGGTACGCCTGATCGTCGAAGGGAAAGTCCCAGCAGCCGCGCTTGTGCAGGTAGCGCCCTCCGAAACCGGTCTTGAACCGATACAGCCCGTACATCCTATGGGCGGGATCCTTGGAGGGCGGCAGGCCGAACAGATCGTACTCGCGGCATCCCTTCCGCCTGGCCAGCCGTATGGCATGCCATTGCAGGGCGTAGGACGGCATGTACTCCTTCTTTTCGCGCGTCGAGGCACCGTACAGGTAGGTGGCCCTATCGCCCCACAGAGCGACGATGATGCCGGAGACGAGCCGGCTCTCGGCCTCGGCAAGCAGCAAGTGGAATTCGGGAGCCTCGCCCTCGGCGGTTTCGCCGAGCCGCAGCAGGGTCTCGAAATAATCCTTCGGATGCAGGGTGAGCCCCTGGCGGCGCGCGGTTTCCTCGTACAGGGAATACCAATCGTCCAGCATCCCGTTCGGCGCCTCGAGTACCCGCACGCCCTTGCGGCGCGCGAGCCCGATGTTGTAGCGGGTCTTGGGCTTCATCGAGGCGAGTATCGCCTGGTCGCTGTCGTCGATATCCAGGATGATCGTATCGGGCGGCTGGATGTCCGTGGCGGACTTCCTGAGCCGCCACTGGAGCGTCCCGAAGTTCATCCGCATCTCGCGCACGCGGGGATCTGGCCGGATGTCCTCCCAGCCGCAGTTCCGCGATCCCTCCGCGAACGGCGTCTTCCATTTGAGGTCGTACCGTATGAACGCGCAGCCGGGCGGAAGGCTGCGCCGCAGCGCGGTGGACAGCTCTTCCAGGAAGGGGCCTTGCTCCTCCGAGGAGAGGCTCAGGTCGGGGCCGTTGGGCACGTAGGCCATGCCGGAGCCGTCCTCGAGATCGCGATAGAGCAGCAGCATGCGGGTGTCCTTGCCCGAGAACCGGAACCTGAACGCGAAGGGCCTCCACTCGTAGTGGGACTTGAAGAGACCCCAATAGGAGCTTTGAAGCAGGTTGTTATAGTTATGTAATTCATCCAATGAGGTTTTGATCACATTCAACGGCATTCCTCGGGGAATTTTTTGCAGTATGGCCTAAATTCCCGGAGAGGACAACCCGGGGCGGTTAACCTAGCACACCCGGTGTCAAGCGCGAGAGCGTTATGGTTTACGCGCTTTTCGATAAGACCGCGCCGAAGTAAGCCGATCCTTCGCAGCAGTTTCCCTCCCCTTCCTCCTCCTGACATCCCTCCTCAGGCGGTGCTATTCCATGTCCCGTCCGTGGTTGATTCCACCCTCCCTCGGGCGTCCGACACTCCTCCCATAACCCCCGATGCAGAGGCATGGGATCACTTATGCAGATGCCAAGCGCTTAGTCAGAAACTCATTGAGTACAAGAAGATAGTCGTCGCGGGGAAGCGACTACGCCTAGCTACGGTCAAAGAACCTGTAGTTCCTTCTCTGCAAGGATGATTCGCTTTCGGTTTTGCGCATGCTCTGGCATTATCGTCCTGGAGCTCGGCGATCTCAGCATGGCTTTCTTTGGTGTTATGGTGGAACAATGGCAACAAGTCCCATTTTTCGGTATGCATCGTTTCAAGTCTTTCCCTCCAGCCTTGCTTACCATGGCGGCCTACGACCTTCCGAAAGTATCCTCCTTTTCGTCAAGACTGGTATTGTGCAATACCGAAACATGGAGTATATTGGATGAAAGATGTCGGGGCCGCCCAGGAGTTCCTAGACCG
>Ga0307376_10000490_pt1 | contig 48608 bp, 48 predicted proteins | sample TR2MG_FD_202536 | JGI IMG/M metagenome (GOLD analysis project Ga0307376, IMG submission 202536) | Soil microbial communities from Risofladan, Vaasa, Finland - TR-2 | ecosystem: Environmental > Terrestrial > Soil > Coastal area > Acid sulfate soil | place: Finland: Risofladan, Vaasa | collected...
ACCACCCCTTCCCATCCCGAACAGGACCGTGAAACACCTCCGCGCCAATGATAGTAGGCTTCTCGCCTGTGAAAGTAGGTCAGCGCCAGACTCCCATCAAACCAAAGCCCTCGCAAGAGGGCTTTGGTGCTTCTGCAAGGGCGAAATGCGACGAGCAGCGGTTGGTAGGCGTCGCCATCCTGTAAAATGCCGCCATCTGTGGAAACGCGACAGTCATGAAAACCACCTTTCTCGATTTCGAACAGCCGATCGCCGAATTGGAAGCCAAGATCGAATCCCTGCGTTTCGCTCAGGATGATTCGGCGGTGGACATCTCCGAAGAAATCGACAGGCTCGATAGCAAAAGTCTGAGTCTGACCAAGGACATCTACGCCAAGCTGTCGCCATGGCAGATTGCCCAAGTGGCGCGTCATCCTCAGCGTCCCTATACCCTCGATTACGTCGCGCAGATGTTCACCGACTTCGAGGAGTTGCATGGGGATCGCTGCTACGCCGACGATCGCGCCATCGTCGGCGGCCTGGCCCGATTCAATGGTCAGTCGGTGATGGTGATCGGCCACCAGAAGGGGCGCGACACCAAGGAAAAGATCTTCCGCAACTTTGGTATGCCAAGACCCGAGGGTTATCGCAAGGCATTGCGCCTGATGCGACTGGCGGAGAAGTTCGGTATCCCGGTGATTACCTTCGTCGATACGCCTGGGGCATATCCGGGCATCGACGCCGAAGAGCGCGGCCAGTCCGAGGCGATCGGGCGCAATCTGCTGGTCATGGCGGAACTCAAGGTCCCTTTGATCTGTACCGTGATCGGCGAGGGCGGCTCGGGCGGCGCGTTGGCGATCGCGGTCGGCGACCTTCTGCTGATGCTGCAATACGCGACCTACTCGGTGATCTCACCCGAGGGCTGTGCTTCGATCCTGTGGAAGAGCGCCGAAAACGCCAGCGACGCGGCCGAGTCGATGGCCATCACCGCGGTCCGCCTGAAGACCTTGGGTCTCGTCGATCGCGTCGTCAATGAGCCGCTCGGCGGCGCCCATCGCAATCCCAAAGCCATGGCAATTTCCCTCAAGAAGGCGCTGCAGGATGCGCTGCGGCAGGTTGCCGAACTTTCCTCGGCCGAACTGGTCGAGCGCCGCTTCGAGCGCCTGATGAGCTATGGCAAGTTCAAGGAACAGCGGCTCAGCTGAAGCGCTTCTGGACGCGGTGGCGGCCAGCCTGCAGCGTCACCTCCAGCCGCGTCAGACCCTGGTCGTGGCTTTTTCAGGCGGTCGTGATTCGCTGGCGCTGCTCGATGCCTTGCAGTCGCTCCAGGGATCGCTCTCCTTCGCGCTGTCCGCCAGCCACGTCAATCATCATCTGAGCCCTCAGGCGGGCCAGTGGGAGGCCTTCTGTCAGCGCTACTGCGTCGAAGCAGGCATTCCACTGACGGTGCATCATGTCGAGGTGCCGCGCGGTTCCCCGGAAGGTTTGGAGGCGGCGGCCCGCGAGTGCCGTTACCAGGCGCTGGCGAGTAGCGATCCAGACTGGCTGGCAGTGGGTCATCACAGCGGTGACCAGGCAGAAACGCTGATGTTCAACCTGTTGCGCGGCGCCGGCTTGAGCGGTGCCGCCGGGATGCCCGAGGCGAGGCCGCTGCAGGGCGGTGTCTCCCTGCTTCGTCCGCTGCTGACGGTGCCCAGAGCCGCGATCGAAGCCTATCTTGAGAGCCGGCAGCTCACCTGGGTCGATGACGAGAGCAACCACGACACCGCCTTCTCCCGCAACTTCCTGCGTCATGAAGTCCTGCCGCTGCTGGCGGCACGGTTCCCGGCGGCTGAACAGAAACTCGCTGAGGCGGCGGCGCGCTTTGCCGAGGCAGGCGCCCTGCTCGACGAGCTGGCGTTGAGCGATCTGGCTGGCCAGTCGCCGCGCTTTCCGCTACCGGTTGCCTGTCTGCTCGGATTGTCCGAAGCCCGTGGCCGGAACGTGTTGCGCTTCCTTCTCGCCCAGCACGGCGTTCAGATCCCCAGCGAGCAGCGACTGATAGAGGCGCTGCGGCAATTGAGGCAGGCCGGCCCTGACCGCCACCCCGCCATCGCCTTCGGAGAACATCGCATCACTCGACTTCGCGGCGTGGTGTATCTCGACTGGGCGCCCCCAAAATCGCCGGAGCCCAGTCGGAAATTGCGATAAAATACGCAGTTGCCCAGTATCGCTGAACTTTTTTCGAGTATTCCCTTCTGTATACCTTGTTTGGAGAAACCGGATGGCTGTTGAACGCACGTTTTCCATGATCAAACCCGACGCCGTGGCCAAGAATATCATCGGCAAGATCTACTCCCGTTTCGAGACCAACGGCCTCGAGATCATCGCTGCGCGCATGCTGCATCTGTCGCGCCGGGAAGCCGAAGGTTTTTACGCCGTGCATCGCGAGCGGCCGTTCTTCAAGGATCTGGTGGAGTTTATGATCTCCGGGCCGGTGATGGCGCAAGTGCTCGAAGGCGAGGGTGCGATCGCCAAGAACCGCGACTTGATGGGCGCCACCGATCCGAAGAAGGCCGCACCCGGCACGATCCGGGCCGACTTCGCCGAGAGCATCGATGCTAACGCGGTGCATGGCTCCGACGGACCGGAGACTGCCGCGGTCGAGATCGCCTATTTCTTTCCGGCGCTGAACATCTATTCGCGCTAATTGATGACCGTCAATCTCCTCGATCTCGATGCCGCCGGCCTGACCGGATTCTTCGCCCAGATGGGCGAGAAACCTTTCCGTGCCAGGCAACTGCTGCGCTGGTTGCATCGTTTCGGGGAGGGCGATTTTTCGCGCATGACCGACGTCGCCAAGAGTCTGCGCGAGAAGCTCGCTCAGATCGCCAATGTGACGCCGCCGCCGCTGATCAGTGACCGGCTGTCGGACGATGGCACGCGCAAGTTTCTGTTCGCTGTCGGCCATGGCAACGCGGTCGAGACGGTGTTCATTCCCGAGGTCGAACGCGGTACGCTGTGCATCTCCACCCAGGCCGGCTGCGCGCTCGACTGCGCCTTCTGCTCCACCGGCAAGCAGGGCTTCAACCGCAACCTGACGGTAGCCGAGATCATCGGCCAGCTCTGGCAGGCCAAGCGCCTGCTCGGCGCCGATGCACATGCGCAGGATCGGGTCGTATCCAATGTCGTGCTGATGGGCATGGGTGAGCCGCTCGCCAACCTGGACAACGTCGTCGCCGCGCTGCGTCTGATGCTCGACGACAATGCCTATGGCCTGTCGCGCCGGCGCGTGACGCTGTCGACCTCGGGCATCGTGCCGGCGATGGACAGGCTTGCCGAGCAATGTCCGGTGGCGCTGGCCGTTTCCCTGCATGCGCCCAACGACCAACTGCGTGACCGCCTGGTGCCGATCAATCGCAAGTATCCGCTTGCCGAGCTGATGGCCGCTTGCCGCCGCTACCTGAGCGCGGCACCGCGCGATTTCGTCACCTTCGAATACGTAATGCTCGACGGCGTCAATGATCGCGATGCCGATGCGCGCGAACTGCTGCGGCTCACGCGCGATGTGCCCTGCAAGTTCAACCTGATTCCGTTCAATCCCTTCCCGAATTCCGGCTTCCAGCGCTCCAAGCCCGAGCGCGTCCGCCGTTTCGCCGAAATCCTGATCGCCGCCGGAATCGTCACGACCACGCGCAAGACCCGCGGCGACGACATCGACGCCGCCTGCGGTCAGCTCGCCGGCCAGGTCCAGGACCGCTCGCGCCGCACCCTGAAATCCGTTCCCATAATGGAGCTTGTGCGATGAGACGCATCGCTTTTCTCGCCGCCGCCTCGGCCCTCCTCTTGACGGGCTGCGCCGGCAATCCGAGCCAGCTGCAGCAGCCCGAAGAACCCGTGTCGCAGCAGGCGGCGACGACCGAAGCCAGCCAACGCGCCAAGGTGCATACCGAACTGGGTGGGCTGTACCTGTCGCGCGGCAACCTGGGCGTGGCGCTCGACGAGGCGCGCAAGGCCCTGTCCGCAGATGACCGTTACGCGCCGGCGCACAACCTGATGGGACTGGTGCATATGCAACTCCACGAGGACCGACTCGCCGAGCAGAGTTTCGAGCGCGCCTTGAGCTTGGCCCCGTCGGATCCGGAAATCAACAACAGCTTCGGCTGGTTCCTCTGCCAGACGGGAAGGGAGCGGCGTTCGCTGCAGTACTTCCAGACTGCGGTCAAGAGCCCGCTCTACGCGACGCCGACCATGCCCTACACCAATGCCGGTATCTGCTCGCTCAGGCTGAAGGACGACAAGGCTGCCGAAGACTACTTCCTCAAGGCCCTGCGCGCTGACCACGCCAACGCGCGGGCGATGTTCTTCCTCGCCGACATCGACTACCGTCGGGGCCGGCTGGATGAGGCGAGACACTACCTCGACGAACTGCACCAGCGGGTCGAACCCACCGCCGAAATCCTCTGGCTGGGCGTGAAGATCGAGAGAGGGCTGGGCGACCGCGGCGCCGAGGAGCACTATGCCTTCCAGTTGCGCAGCAAGTTTCCTGGCTCGCCCGAGGCGCGACGCTTGCTGCAGGGTCAATACCAGTGAGCGAACTGTCCGAGCTTCAGCAGTCGGCCGAGCCGGCAGTGCAGGCGGAGCTGCTCGCCCCGCCTGCGGCCGCGGCGGCGCCGACCTCGCCCGGTGCCTGTCTGCGCGAGGCTAGAGAGGCGCGCGGGCTGTCGATCGACGAGGTGACGCAGGCGATCAAGTTCAGCGCGCGCCAGATCGAGGCGATCGAGCGCGACGATTTCGGCAGGCTGCCGGGCAGCACCTTCGTTCGCGGCATCATCAGGAGCTACGCCAAGCTGCTCCAAATCGACGCCGAACCGCTGTTGGCGATGCTAGGCAAGGAGAGGCCGGCGGCCGACAGCGGGGTCCACGCGCCCGAGGACACCGGCGCCCAACTGCCCCTGCCGGGCGAGCGGCGCAGCCTGGTTCCCATGCTGGCATTGTTGCTCACCCTGGCCGCAGTCGCCGTCGCAGTTGCGACCCATTTCAACTGGCCGGCCGGCGGTCGAGGCGCCGGTGAGCCGAAGCCGGCGCCGGCTTCGGTCATTCCCGGACAGCTTGCGCAACCCGCGCTGCAGGTCGAACAGCCGGCCTCGGTTGCCCCTGCCGTCGCCGCGGCGACGCCTGCAGCGGATAGCCGCCAGCTGATCTTCGTGTTTCAGGACAAGTCCTGGGTGGAAGTTAAGGATGCCACCCAGAAGACCATCTTCTCCCAGAACAATCTGGGCGGCACGCGCCAGGTCGTGAGCGGCAAGCCCCCCTTCGACGTGGTCATCGGCAACGCGTCTGCGGTGCAGTTGCAGTACGGCGATCGAACGATCGACCTGCGCCCGTATACCAAGGTCGAAGTGGCCCGGCTCACGCTCCAATGAGCGCCGTGGAGCGCCCGGTCGTGGCCGGCCCGCTCGCCCGGCGGCGCACGCGCCAGGTGAGGGTGGGCGGCGTCGCCATCGGCGGTCTGGCGCCGGTGGTGGTGCAATCGATGACCAATACCGATACCGCCGATGTGATCGGCACGGCGAGGCAGGTGGCGCAACTTGCCCGGGCCGGTTCCGAGATCGTCCGCGTCACGGTGAACACCCGGGAGGCGGCGGCGGCGGTGCCGAAGATCCGCGAGCAGCTGCTGAAGATGAATCTCGAAGTGCCGCTGGTCGGCGATTTCCATTTCAACGGCCATAAGTTGCTCGCGGAAGTGCCGGCGTGCGCCGAGGCGCTGGACAAGCTGCGCATCAATCCGGGCAACGTCGGCAGGGGAAGGAAGCGGGACGAGCAGTTCGCCAGCCTGATCGAGATCGCCTGCCGCTGCAACAAACCGGTGAGGATAGGAGTGAACTGGGGCAGCCTCGACCAGGACCTGCTCGCCCGCATCATGGACGAGAACGCGCGGCGGTCGGTGCCGCGGGACGCGACGGCGCTGATGCGCGAGGCGATGATCGCTTCGGCCCTGGAGAGCGCGGCGAGGGCCGAGGAACTGGGTCTGCCCGGCGACGCCATCGTCCTGTCCTGCAAGGTGTCCGGGGTCCAGGATCTGATCGGCATCTACCGCGACCTGGCCGACCGCAGCGACTATCCGCTGCACTTGGGACTGACCGAGGCGGGCATGGGCTCCAAGGGCATCGTCGCCTCGACCGCGGCGCTGGCGGTGATGCTGCAGGAAGGCATCGGCGACACAATCCGCGTGTCCCTGACCCCGGAACCCGATGGCGAGCGCAGCCGCGAGGTGGTCGTCGCCCAGGAGATCCTGCAGACCATGGGCCTGCGCGCCTTCACGCCGCTGGTCGCCGCCTGCCCGGGCTGCGGCCGTACCACCAGCACCACCTTCCAGGAACTGGCGCAGGACATCCAGTCCTACGTGCGCGAGCGGATGCCGGCCTGGCGTCTCACCCGCGTCGGCGTCGAGAACATGAGCTTGGCGGTGATGGGCTGCGTGGTCAATGGCCCGGGCGAGAGCAAGCACGCCAACATCGGCATCAGCCTGCCGGGTACTGGGGAGACTCCGGTCGCTCCGGTCTACGTCGACGGCGAGCGCAGCGTCACCCTGAAGGGCGACAACATCGCCGGCGAGTTCCGCGCCATCATCGACGACTACGTCGAGCGGAAGTACCCGAAGAGAATATGAGCCAGACGATACAAGCCATCCGTGGCATGAACGACATCCTGCCCGATGAAGCCGAGCAGTTGGAGGAGTTCGACGACCTGGTGCGCGACTGGCTGCGCGCCCACGCCTACCGGCCGATCCGTCTGCCCGTGGTCGAGCCGACGCCGCTGTTCGCGCGCGCCATCGGCGCCGCCACCGACATCGTCGAGAAGGAGATGTACTCCTTCACCGACAGCCTGAACGGCGAACAGCTGACCTTGCGGCCGGAGGGCACGGCGGGCTGCGTTCGCGCCGTGCTGCAGCACAACCTGCTCTACGACGGACCGAAGCGGCTGTGCTACCAGGGACCGATGTTCCGCCACGAGCGGCCGCAGAAGGGGCGCTACCGGCAGTTCCACCAGGTCGGCGTGGAGGCGCTGGGGTTTGCCGGCCCGGACATCGACGCCGAACACATCCTGATGTGCCAGCGCCTTTGGGATGACCTCGGCCTCACCGACATCCGCCTGGAGATCAATTCGCTGGGCCAGGTCGAGGAGCGGAGCCGCCATCGCGCCGACTTGGTCGCCTACCTCGAAGAGCGCGCAGAGACGCTCGACGCCGACGCGAGACGACGGCTGCACAGCAATCCCCTGCGCATCCTCGACACCAAGAATCCGGCGCTGCAGGAGATCGTCGAGGCCGCCCCCAAGCTGATCGAATACCTGGGCGAGGCGTCGCTCGCCCATTTCGCCGGCGTCCAGGCGCTGCTCAAGGATGCCGGCATTCCCTACCGCGTCAATCCCCGGCTGGTGCGCGGGCTCGACTATTACAACCTGACCGTCTTCGAATGGGTCACCGACCGCCTGGGTAGCCAGGGCACGGTCTGCGCCGGCGGCCGTTACGACGGGCTGGTCGCCCAGTTGGGCGGCAAGCCCCAGCCGGCCTGCGGCTTCGCCATCGGCATCGAACGTCTGCTGGCGCTGTGGCGGGAACAGGGCGGCGTCGTCGCCAGCGTCGCGCCGGACGTCTATGTGGTGCACCAGGGCGAACAGGCCCAGCGCTTCGCCTTCAGGGTCGCCGAGGGGCTGCGCGACGCCGGTTTCGCGGTGCAGCTGCATTGCGGCGGCGGCAGTTTCAAGGCGCAGATGAAGCGCGCCGACGCCTCCGGCGCGACGCTGGCGGCGATCATCGGCGACAACGAGGCAGCCGCGAACGAAGTCTCCTTGAAACCGCTACGCGACGGTTTCGGCAACGAGCAGGAACAGCGGCGCGTGGCATTCGACCAACTTGCCGAGGCGATCGGCGAACTACTATTTCACTGGGAAGACGAACATGGCGGTGTATGACCTCGAAGAGCAGGAACAACTCGACGAACTGAAAACCTGGTGGAAGCAGTACGGCAACCTGGTGACCGGGATCGTCGTCGCCGCCGCGCTGGCGATGGTCGCCTGGCAGGGTTGGACCTGGTGGCAGAGGAACCAAGCGGCCCAGGCGGGAGCGGCATACGCCCAGTTGGAGCAGGCGGTCGCGGCCCACGATCCACAGAGGACGAACGAGGCGGCCGGCGAACTGATCGACAAGTTCTCCGGTACCGCCTACGCCGGCCTCGCCGCACTGCTCTCGGCCAAGGTGCAGGCAGATGCCGGCGACCTCAAGACGGCCAAGTTGCAGCTCACCTGGGCCGCCGAGCACGCCAAGGGCCAGGAATTGCGCGACCTGGCGCGGCTGCGCTTGGGCGCAGTGCTGCTCGACGAGAAGGCTTACGGCGACGCCCTGCAGCAGTTGACGGCAGAGCCCGCCGCGCCCTTTGCGCCGCGTTATGCCGAAGAGCGCGGCGACATTCTCGCTGCCCAGGGCAAGACCGCCGATGCGCAAGCAGCCTACGCCGCCGCGCTGGCCAAGCTCGATGCCGAAAAGGGCGGCGCCGATCAGAGCCTGCAGCAATACCGCCAAGTACTGCAGATCAAGCTCGATGCGCTCGGAGGCAAATCGTGAAGCGCCTGGTGCTGATTGCAGCCCTGTCCCTCCTGGCCGGCTGTTCGACCATTGCCAAGCTGAACCCATTTTCGGCTAGCGGGCCCAAGCTCAAGCCGGCCGAGCTGACCCCGTTTACCGCGACGGCGCAGCTCTCGGTGAATTGGCAGGCGAGCATCGGCACCGCCGGCGAATATGTGTTCACCCCCGCGGTGGTCGGCACGAGCGTCTATGCCGCGGCCCGTGACGGCACGCTGGCGCGCTTCGACGACGGCCGCCAGGTGTGGCGTATCGGTGCCGGCCAGGTGATTTCCGGCGGCGTCGGCAGCGACGGCAAGCTGGTCGTGGTCGGTACCCCCAAGGGCGAGGTGTTGGCATTCGACGCGCAAACCGGCCGGCAGGTATGGACAGCGCAGGTCAGTTCCGAAGTGCTGGCGGCACCGGCGGTCGGCGACGGCTTGGTGGTGGTGCGCAGCGGCGATGCCCGCTTGTTCGGCTTCGAGGCCGCCGACGGCAAACGGCGCTGGGTCTATCAGCGCAGCACCCCGGCGCTGTCCTTGCGCAGCAACGTCGGCGTCGTGCTGGCCGGCCCGGTGGTGCTGGCGGGCTTCCCCGGCGGCAAGCTGGTCGCGGTCAGTAGCGCCAACGGCGCGGCGCTTTGGGAAGTTGCGGTGGCCCAGCCCAAGGGTGCTACCGAACTCGAGCGCATCGCCGACATCGCCAGCCTGCCGGTGATCAACGGCCGCGAGGTCTGCGCCGTCGCCTACCAGGGCCGGGTCGCCTGTTACGACACGAGCAACGGCAATCAGCTCTGGGCGCACGAGATGTCCAGCAGCGCCGGTCTCGACATCGACGACCGGGCCGTCTACGTGAGCGACGACCAGGGCGCGATCTACGCGCTCGACCGGGCCAACGGCGCCAGCATCTGGAAACAGGACAAGCTGCTGCGGCGCAGTCTGTCGCGCCCGCTCGCCCTGGGCGCCTACGTCGTCGTGGCCGATTACCAGGGCGTGGTGCATCTGCTGCGCCGCGCAGACGGCGCCTTTGCCGCCCGCATCACCACCGACGGCAGCGCCATCGCCGCAGATCCGCAGCGCTCGGGCGGCGCTGACCGCTTCGTGGTGCAGACCCGCAGCGGTGGCCTGTACGCCATCTCGGCGCGATAATGGAGACTCATTGAAGCCCACCCTGGTCATCGTTGGCCGCCCGAATGTCGGTAAATCGACACTGTTCAACCGCCTCACCAAGACGCGCGACGCGCTGGTCGCCGACATTCCCGGTCTCACCCGCGACCGCCATTACGGTCATGGCCGCCTCGGCGGCAGACCCTATCTGGTCGTCGATACCGGCGGCTTCGAGCCGCAGGCGAAGGACGGCATCATGCACGAAATGGCGCGCCAGGCCGAGGCGGCGATCGCCGAGGCCGACACCCTGCTGTTCGTCGTCGACGGCCGCGCCGGCGTCACGCCGCAGGACAAGGTCATCGCCGACCGCCTGAGGAAGACCGGCCGGCCGCTGCTCTTGGTGGTGAACAAGGGGGAGGGTGCGAACCGCGCGGTGTTCGCCGCCGAATTCCACGAACTGGGCTGCGGCACGCCGCTGGTGATTTCCTCGGCGCACGGCGAAGGCGTGCGCGAACTGGTGGAGGAGGCGCTCTCGCCCTTCCCGGAGGAACCGGACGAAGGGGAGCAGGGCTCGGGCCCGCGCGTCGCGATCGCCGGACGTCCGAACGTCGGCAAGAGCACGCTGATCAATACCCTGCTCGGCGAGGAGCGGGTCATCGCCTTCGACATGCCGGGCACCACCCGCGACGCCATCGAGGTGCCGTTCGAGCGCAACGGCCGCGCCTACACCCTGATCGATACCGCCGGACTGCGCCGGCGCGGCAAGGTGTTCGAGACCGTCGAGAAATTCTCGGTGATCAAGACGCTGCAGGCGGTCGAGCAATCCAACGTGGTGGTGCTGATGGTCGACGCCAGCCAGGAAATCTCCGATCAGGACGCCCACATCGCCGGCTTCGTCATCGAGGCGGGCCGGGCCCTGGTGCTGGCGGTCAATAAGTGGGACGCGGTGGACGACTACCGCCGCGAGCGCGTCAAGCTGGATATCGAGCGCAAGCTGAACTTCCTGGGCTTCGCCCGGGTCCACTACGTTTCGGCGCTCAAGGGCGAGGGCGTGAATGGGCTGATGGCTTCGGTAGACCGCGCCTGGGCCGCCGCCATGGCCAAGCTGCCCACGCCGCAGCTGACGCGCGCGCTGCAGGATGCGCTGGCCAGGCAGGCGCCGCCGCGCCACGGCATCTTCCGGCCCAAGCTGCGCTACGCCCACCAAGGCGGCAGCAACCCGCCGATCATCGTGATCCACGGCAACGCCCTGGAGCACGTGCCGGATTCGTACCGCCGCTACCTGGAGCGGACCTTCATGGAGCAGTTCCAGTTGCAGGGCACGCCGCTACGCGTCGAGTTCAAGACCTCGAAGAACCCGTTTGCCAAGGACTGAGGCGGAATGACCGGAAAATGCCAACGTCAAATCCCGGAAAATTGGTACGGGCAGCGAAAATGTTTTACATTAGCCTTTCAAGAACCAGAATAGAGGATCACCATGAGCAATAAAGGGCAACTCTTACAAGACCCGTTTCTGAATACGCTGCGCAAGGAGCATATTCCGGTCTCGATCTACCTGGTCAATGGCATCAAGCTGCAAGGCCATATCGATTCCTTCGATCAGTACGTGGTGCTGCTCAAGAACACGGTCACCCAGATGGTCTACAAGCACGCCATCTCGACGGTGGTGCCGGCCCGTCCGGTGTCGCTCAGCCAAGACAGCGGCGAGGATTGATGCCCGCGTTGCAGTCCGCCGTTCCCGGCGGCGCCGCGCCCGCCCGCTCCCGGCATGTTTGAGCGTCCCGCCAGCGGCGAGAACGCAATCCTGGTGCAACTGGATTTCGGCGCCGGCGACTACGCCGAGCGCCTGTCCGAATTCGAACTGCTCGCCGCAAGCGCCGGTGCCCGCACCCAGGCCCTGGTGCAGGGCAAGCGCCAGGCGCCGGATGCCGCGACCTACGCCGGCAAGGGCAAGGTGGCGGAAATCGCTGCCGCCGCCCGCGCCCATGACGCACAACTGGTCATCTTCAACCACGAACTCTCCGCCGCGCAGCAGCGCAACCTGGAAAAGGCGCTGGACTGCCGCGTCATCGACCGCCCGGCGCTGATCCTCGACATCTTCGCCCTGCGCGCCAAGAGTCGCGAGGGCAAGCTGCAGGTCGAGCTGGCCCAGTTGCAGCGCCTATCCACCCGCCTGGTGCGCGGTTGGACCCACCTCGAACGGCAGAAGGGCGGTATCGGCCTGCGCGGCCCCGGCGAGACCCAGCTGGAAACCGACCGAAGGCTGCTCGGCAAGCGCGTCGCGATGCTGAAGGAGCGTCTGCAGCAGCTCGGACGCCAGCGCGCCGTGCAGCGCCGGGCGCGGACCAAGCGCGAGCTGTTGACCGTGTCCCTGGTCGGCTACACCAATGCCGGCAAGACGACGCTGTTCAACGCCCTGACCAAGGCCGGCAGCTATGCCGCCGACCAGCTCTTCGCCACGCTCGACACCACCTCGCGCCGGCTGTTCCTGGCCGGCGCCGGGCAGATCGTGATTTCCGACACCGTCGGTTTCATCCGCGACCTGCCCCACGCGCTGGTCGCCGCCTTTCATGCCACGCTGGAGGAGACGGCGGGGGCCGATCTGCTGCTCCACGTGGTCGACTCGGCCAGTGCCGATCGCGATCAGCAGATCGCCGCGGTGAACCAGGTGTTGGCCGAAATCGGCGCCGCCGACGTGCCCCAGATCCTGGTCTGGAACAAGATCGACGCCACCGCCGCTGCTCCCGGAGTCGATCTCGACGAGTATGGTAAAATTTCACGCGTTCGCCTGAGTGCGAAAAGCGGCGCCGGACTCGATCTACTGCGAGACGCCTTGAGCCAAGCGGCGCGCGGGCACGCCGAACAGTCCCAGGCAGATGCTGCCTGATGTCGCCGAAGCTGGCGTAACCCCTTAACTGCTGAAGGCTGATCCGTGATCGCAGGTATCTTGATGTCGCTAAATGACCACGGCTGGGGCAATAAACCCGATCCCGGTGGCAACAAGGGCGGCCCGCCCGATCTCGAAGAGCTGTGGCGCGACGTCAACCGCCGCTTGGCCGGCCTGTTCGGCAAGAAGAGCGGCGGCGGTGGCGGCGGCATCGGCGGCGGCGGGCCGTCGGCACCCTTCAATGTGCGCCAGTTCAGCGGCGGCATCGGCCTGTTGCTCCTGGTGGTGCTGGCGGTCTGGCTGGCCAGCGGCTTCTACATCGTCGAAGCCAGCCAGCGCGGCGTGGTGCTCACCTTCGGACGCTACTCCCAGACCACCGAGCCGGGCCTGCACTGGCGCCTGCCCTATCCGATTCAGAGCAACGAAATCGTGCGCGTCAGCGACGTGCGCGTGGTCGAGGTCGGCTATCGCGGCTCGGCCAAGAATCCGGTGCTGAAGGAAGCGTTGATGCTCACCGACGACGAGAACATCGTCAGCATCGAGTTCGCCGTGCAGTGGTTCGTCAAGGATCCGGAGGCCTACCTGTTCAACAATCGCAGTCCCGACGACGCCGTGCTGCAGTCGGCAGAGACCGCGATGCGCGAGGTGGTGGGCAAGAGCAAGATGGACTTCGTCCTCTACGAGGGGCGCGAACAGGTCGCGGCGCAGGCGAGCAAACTGATGCAGGAAATTCTCGACCGCTACAAGACCGGCATCTACATTTCCCGGCTGACGCTGCAGAACGTGCAACCGCCGGAGCAGGTGCAGGCTGCCTTCGATGACGCGGTGAAGGCCGGACAGGATCGCGACCGGCAGGTGAACGAGGGCCAGGCCTACGCCAACGACGTGGTACCCAGAGCGCGCGGCGCAGCGTCGCGTCTGCTGGAGGAGGCCAGCGGCTACAAGAGCCGGGTGATCGCCAATGCCGAGGGCGATGCCTCGCGCTTCAAGCAGATCCTGGTCGAGTACGACAAGGCGCCGGCGGTCACGCGCAGCCGCATGTATCTGGACACCGTGCAGCAGATTCTCTCCAACACCAGCAAGATCATGATCGATGCCAAGGGCGGCAACAACATGCTCTACCTGCCGTTGGACAAGCTGATGCAGGCGGCCGGCGCCCCGGCAGCCGCAGCCCCCGCCGCGGCGACAACGCCGGCGCCCGCGCCGGCGAGCCCGGTGCAGGCGCTGCCGAGCGAGGTGCCGCCGCAGCTGGATAGATCGGATGCCGCGCTATTGCGCTCGCGCGATGCGCTGCGCTCCCGCGATCGGGGAGACCGTTGATGCGCCGCAATCTGCCTTTTGCCGCGGCCGCGGTACTGCTGATCCTGGCGATCCTGGCGAGTTCGATGTTCACGGTCGACCAGCGCCAGTTCGCCATCGTTTTCCAATTCGGCGAGGTCAAGGAGGTCATCACCAAGCCGGGGCTCAACTTCAAGTGGCCGCTGATCCAGAACGTGCGCTTCTTCGACAACCGCATCCTCACCTACGATGCCCCCGATCCCGAGCGCTTCATCACCTCGGAGAAGAAGCCGATGCTGGTCGACGCCTACATCAAGTGGCGCATCATCGACGTCAAGCAGTACTACATCTCCGTCCAGGGCGACGAGGCGCGCGCCCATATCCGCCTGTCGCAGACGGTCAATGCCCTGCTGCGCGGGGAGTTCGGCAAGCGCACGGTGCAGGAGGTCGTCGCCGGCGAGCGCGAGAAGATCATGGATGAGGTACGGGTCCAGGCCGACGCCGATGCCCGATCCATCGGCGTGCAGATCGTCGATGTGCGCCTGAAGCGGGTCGACTATCCCCAGGAGGTGAGCGAGTCGGTGTACCGGCGCATGGAGACGGAGCGGAAGCGCGTCGCCAACCAGTTGCGCTCGGACGGCGCCGCCCAGGCGGAGAAGATCAAGGCCGACGCCGACCGGCAGCGCGAGGTGATCATCGCCGATGCCTACCGCGACGCCCAGCGCACCAAGGGCGAGGGCGACGCCAAGGCGACCGCGATCTATGCCCAGGCCTTCGGCCGGAATCCGGAGTTCTACGCCTTCTATCGCAGCCTGGAGGCCTATCGCCAGAGCTTCAAGAGCAAGAGCGATGTGATGGTGCTCGATCCCAGCTCCGAGTTCTTCAAGTACCTGAAGGGCACCGGCAAGAGCAGGAAGTGATGCTCTCCACGCTGCTCCTGGCGTTTGCGCTGATGCTCGTTCTCGAAGGCCTGTTGCCCTTTCTCGCGCCGAAGGTATGGCGCGAGGGCTTTCGCCGCCTGACCGAACTGTCCGACGGCCAGTTGCGTTTCATCGGCCTGACCTCGATGCTGGTGGGCTTGATCCTGTTGATGATCTTCAAATGACCATGCGCCGCTGGCTGCTGCCCGAAGCGATCGAGGACATCCTGCCCGCCGAGGCCTGGCAGGTGGAGGCGATGCGCCGCAGCCTGCTCGACCTGTTCCGCGGTCGCGGCTACGAGTACGTCATCCCGCCGCTGCTCGAATACGTCGAGTCGCTGCTCACCGGTACCGGGCGCGATCTCGACCTGCGCACCTTCAAGCTGGTCGATCAACTCTCCGGCCGCACCCTGGGCGTGCGCGCCGACATCACGCCCCAGGTGGCGCGCATCGACGCGCATCTGTTGAACCGCAGGGGGGTGGCCAGACTGTGCTACTGCGGCAGCGTCCTGCACACCCTGCCGGCGGCGCTTAGCGGTTCGCGCCAGCCGCTGCAGATCGGCGTCGAACTCTACGGCCACGCCGGCACCGAGGCCGACGTCGAGATCATCCGCCTGCTGGCCGAGGCGCTGAAGGTCTCCGGCGTCGCCGCCAGTCGTATCGATCTGGGCCACGTCGGGATATTCCGGGCGCTGGTGGACTCGGCCGGCATCGACGTCGAGCTCGAACAGGAGCTGTTCGGCGTGCTGCAGACGAAAGACCTGCCGACCTTGCGCGAACTGCTCAATGGCGCCCGGATCGCCGAACCTCTCCGCTCGGCGCTCCTGGCCCTGCCCGAATGCTACGGCGGCAGCGAAGCGCTCGCCGCCGTCACCCAACGGCTGCCGGCGCTGCCCGAGGTCGCACGCGCGCTCGCTGAACTGGCGACGCTGGCGCGCGCGGTGACCGATCTGCCGGTCAGCTTCGACCTCGCCGACCTGCGCGGCTACCACTACCACAGCGGCGTCGTGTTCGCGGCCTACGGTGCCGACCATCCCGGTCCGATCGCCCTGGGCGGGCGCTACGACGAGGTTGGCCTGTCCTTCGGTCGCGCCCGACCGGCCACCGGCTTCAGCCTCGACCTGCGCGAACTCGTCCGTCTGGCGCCGCAGACCGCGCCGCCGGGCATGATCCTGGCGCCCTGGGCGCCCGGGGACGTGGCCCTGCAGCAGGCGGTGGCCGCCTTGCGTGCCGCCGGCGAGCGCGTCGTCGATGCGCTGCCCGGACACGACGGCGACTGGGCCGAGGCCGGCTGCGAGCGCCGCCTCGTGCTCCGCGATGGGCGCTGGCAAATCAAATTTTTTGAGGCATAAAATATGGCAAAGAACGTCGTAGTCATAGGCACCCAGTGGGGTGATGAGGGCAAGGGCAAGATCGTCGACTGGCTGACCGATCATTCCCAGGGCGTGGTGCGCTTCCAGGGCGGCCACAACGCCGGCCACACGCTGGTGATCGGCGGCAAGAAGACGGTGCTGCGCCTCGTGCCCTCGGGCATCCTGCGCCCCGGCGTGACCTGCTACATCGGCAACGGCGTGGTGCTCTCGCCCGACGCCTTCCTGAAGGAGCTCGACGAACTCCAGGCTGCGGGCGTCGATGCCGAGGCGCGCCTCAAGGTTTCCGAGGCCTGCCCGCTGATCCTGCCCTACCACCAGGCCCTCGACCTGGCGCGCGAAGCCGCCAAGGGGCAGAACAAGATCGGCACCACCGGCCGCGGCATCGGTCCCTGCTACGAGGACAAGGTGGCGCGCCGGGCGCTGCGCCTGCAGGATCTGACCCGGCCCAAGCGCTTCGCCGAGAAGCTCGCGGAGCTGCTCGACTATCACAACTTCATGTTGACCAATTACTACCACGCGCCGGCGGTGGATTTCCAGCGGGTGCTCGAACAGTCGCTGGCGATGGCGCCGCGGCTGGAGAAGATGGTGGCCGACGTGCCGCGCGCGCTCTACGAAGCGCACCAGGCGGGCGCCAACCTGCTGTTCGAGGGCGCCCAGGGCACGCTGCTCGACATCGATCACGGCACCTATCCCTTCGTCACCTCGAGCAATTGCGTCGCCGGCGCGGCATCGGCCGGCGCCGGCGTCGGCCCGGGCATGCTGCACTACGTTCTGGGCATCACCAAGGCTTATACGACCAGGGTGGGTAGCGGCCCCTTCCCGACCGAACTCTACGACGCGCTGGACAAGCTCGATCCGGTCGGCAAGCACCTGGCCGACCGCGGCCACGAGTTCGGTTCGGTCACCGGCCGCGCGCGCCGCTGCGGCTGGTTCGATGCCGCGGCCTTGAAGCGGGCGATCCAGATCAACGGCGTCTCCGGCCTGTGCGTGACCAAGCTCGACGTGCTGGACGGCGTCCAGGAACTCAAGCTGTGCACCGGCTACAAGCTGGACAGCGGCATCACCGACATCCTGCCGGTGGGCGCCGAGGAACTGTCGCGCTGCATGCCGGTGTACGAGACCTGGCCGGGCTGGCGGGAGAGCACCGTCGGCGTCAAGTCGCTGGAGGGCTTGCCGGCTGCGGCTCGCGCCTATCTGAAACGCATCGAGGAAGTCTGTGCCGTGCCGGTGGACATGATTTCCACCGGGCCCGATCGCGAAGAAACCATCGTCCTGCGCCATCCCTTCATGTGACGCCATCGGCGTCGGCGGGGTAGAGCAGGAACGATAAAAAAAGCCTGCGCGGAGCGCAGGCTTTTTCGGATTTTCATTGGTGCCCAGGAGAGGACTCGAACCTCCACAGTGTTGCCACCGCTAGGACCTGAACCTAGTGCGTCTACCAATTCCGCCACCTGGGCAGGTGCGCAGCGAAGAGGCGCGAATTTTATAGGAATCCGACAAATTGTCAAACAAAGCCAAATCTTCGAAACTCAGCAAGGTGCGCCGCGCTGACCCCTTCTTCGCCCGCGAGCTGGAAAACTACGAGCATCCGCTGCCCAGCCGCGAATACATCCTGGCGACGCTGGCGCAGCAAGGCGTGCCGCTGGAGACCGGCCGCATCGCCGAGCTACTCGACGTCGCCGAGGACGAGCGCACCCCCTTCCAGCGCCGCTTGGGCGCGATGGCGCGCGAGGGACAGTTGCTGCAGAACCGGGCCGGCGCCTGGCTGATCCCGGACAAGGCGGACCTGATCCGCGGCCGGGTCGAGGGGCACCCGGACGGCTTCGGCTTCCTGGTCCCCGACGAAGGCGGTCCGGACATCTTCCTCGGGCCGAAGGAGATGGAGAAGGTGCTGCACGGCGACCGCGCCATCGCCAGCGTCGTCGGTCTCGACCGGCGCGGCCGCCCGGAGGGCAAGATCGTCGAGGTGCTGGAGCGCGGCAACACGCGCGTCGTCGGCCGGGTCTTCAGCGAGCACGGCGTCTGGTTCGTGGTGGCGGAAAACCGCCGCATCAGCCAGGACATCCTGCTGGCGCCGCCCGAGAAGGGCGAGAAGGGCCGCGCGCTGAAGCCCGCCGCCGGCCAGGTGGTGATGGTCGAGATCATCGAGCAGCCGAGCCGCCAGTCGCAGCCCATCGGACGCATCGTCGAGGTGCTCGGCAACTATGCCGATCCGGGCATGGAGATCGAGATCGCGCTCAGGAAGCACGAGCTGCCCCACGAGTTTTCCAAGGAGGCGCTGGCCGAGGCGAAGAAGCTGCCCGAGGACGTGAAGAGAGCCGACTGGAAGGGCCGCGAAGACGTCACCGACCTGCCCTTGGTGACCATCGACAGCGAGACGGCGCGGGACTTCGACGATGCCGTCTATTGCGAGCGAGCGGGCAAGGGCTATCGCCTGGTGGTGGCCATCGCCGACGTCTCGCACTACGTCTCCTCCGGGGGCGCGCTCGATACCGAGGCCTACGAGCGCGGCAACTCGGTCTATTTCCCGCGCCGGGTGATCCCGATGCTGCCGGAGAAACTCTCCAACGGCCTGTGCTCGCTCAACTCGGGGGTCGAGCGCCTGTGCATGGTGTGCGACATGAGCATCGCCGCCGGCGGCGACATCAGCGGCTACCGCTTCTATCCGGCGGTGATGTTCTCGCACGCCCGTCTGACCTATAACGGCGTGGCGGCGGCGCTGTACGAGCAGGACGCGGCGGCGCGCGAGCAGCTGGCGCCGCTGCTGCCGCACCTGGAGAACCTCGATGCGCTGTTCCGCGTGCTGGTCAAGGCTCGGGCGACGCGCGGCGCGATCGACTTCGAGACGCTGGAGACGCAGATGGTCTTCGACGACCAGGGCAAGATCGCGCGCATCGAGGCCACCGAGCGCAACGACGCGCACCGGGTGATCGAGGAATGCATGCTCGCCGCCAACGTCTGCGCCTCCGAGTATCTGAAGGCCCACGGCCATCCCGCGCTCTACCGGGTGCACGAGGGGCCGACCCCGGAGCGGCTGGCCAAGCTGCGCGATTTCCTCGGCGGCTTCGGCCTGCAGTTGGGGGGCGGCGACGATCCCACCGCCAAGGATTACGCCAGCTTGCTGGCGCAGTTGCAGGGCCGGCCAGACAAGCAGCTGTTGCAGACGGTGATGCTGCGCTCGCTGCGGCAGGCGGTCTATAGTCCGGAGAACGTCGGCCACTTCGGCCTCGCCTACGAGTCCTACACCCACTTCACCTCGCCCATCCGGCGTTATCCCGACCTGCTGATCCACCGCGCCATCAAGGCGGTGCTCGGGCAGCGGAAATATCTGCCCAAGCCCGGCGAGCACGCCTGGGAGGAGATCGGCATGCACGCCTCGATGACCGAGCGGCGCGCCGACGAGGCGACGCGCGACGTCGAGGCCTGGCTGAAGTGCTACTACATGCAGGATCGCGTCGGCGAGGAATTCGTCGGCAGCATCTCCTCGGTGGTGAATTTCGGCATCTTCGTCGCCCTGGACGAGGTCTTCATCGAGGGGCTGGTCCATGTCTCCGAACTCGGCGCCGACTATTTCCACTTCGACGAGGCCGGGCAGATGATGCTCGGCGAGCGCACCGGCAAGCGCTATCGCCTGGCCGACCGGGTACGCGTGCAGGTGGTGCGCGCCGACCTGGAGACCAACAAGATCGACTTCCGTCTGGTCGATTCGGCTCCGGCGGAGCAGGGCGGCAAGAAGGCGGGTAAGAAGCCCGCTGGCAAGGGCAAGCGCCGTGGCTGAACACCGCTTCATCTACGGCTTCCACGCGGTCATAGCCAAGCTGCGCCACAGCCCGGACGACGTCCGCGAAATCTTCCTCGACCAGGAACGTCACGACGCCCGCGCCCGGGATTTGATCAAGCTCGCCGAGACCCACGGCGTGCATCTGATCCTCTCAGCACCGGCGCGGCTGGATGCGATGGCCGGCGGCATTGCCGGCGGCGGCGGGGCGAGCGCCCGTCACCAGGGCGTGGTCGCCCGCGTTGCGGCTACCCAGCGGGTGCTGAAGTTGGACGACGTGCTCGACACCCTGGCCGAGCCGGCGCTGCTCTTGGTGCTGGACGGCGTCCAGGATCCGCACAATCTCGGCGCCTGCCTGCGCGTGGCCGACGCCGCCGGCGTCCATGCGCTGGTCGCGCCCAAGGATCGCGCCTGCGGCCTGAACGCCACGGCGATCAAGGTGGCCTGCGGCGCCGCCGAGAGCGTGCCCTTCATCACCGTCACCAATCTGGCGCGCACCCTGCGCGAACTGAAGGAGCGCGAGGTGCTGACCCTGGGCGCCGCCGCCGAGGCGGCCGACGATCTCTACCAGGTCGACCAGACCGGCGCCGTGGCCTGGGTGCTCGGCGCCGAGGGCGGCGGCCTGCGCCGCCTGACGCGCGAGACCTGCGACCGGCTGGCCCGCATTCCGATGCAAGGCAGCGTCGATAGCCTCAACGTCTCGGTGGCCAGCGGCATTTGCCTGTTCGAGGCGCGGCGCCAGCGGAACCTGCCGAAATAGACGCTGGGCCGGCCTCAGTCGCGGCCCTGCGTGAGATGGAAGCGGTGCAGAAAGCGGTGGATGACCGGCGCGAAAGCGATGCCCGCTGCGATCAGGACCACGAAGCCGCTGTACAGCGCATAGACGCCGGCAAAGATCTTGCCGGCGCTGGTCTGCGGCGAGGCCAGCGGCCCCATGCCCGAGAGCAGCATCGCCGCATTGACGAAGGCATCGATCCAGGACAGTCCCTCGAAATAGCGGTAGCCCGCCATCCCCATACCCAGCGACAGCAGGATCACGGCGAAACCGGCGGCGAGCGACAGGGCCAGGCGGGAGAGGAACACCTCTCGTGCGGCGAGCGGGGCGGTGTGCCGTTCGAACATCGTCGGGCGCCCGGTCAGGCAAACAGTTACGCAACTGCGGGCTGCGCCCGGCGTGAGGCCAGTGCGGTCTCGTCGATCGCCAGGTTGAGCAGCGCGGCGACCACGCCCAGGGCGATGCAGATGCTCCAGACCAGGTTGTAGTTGCCGTTGCGGTCGAACAGCAGACCACCCAGCCAGACGCCCAGGAAACTGCCGATCTGGTGGCTGAAGAAGACGAAGCCCGAGAGCATGCCGAGGAAGCGCACCCCGAACAACTGGGCGATCACGGCGTTGGTCAGCGGCACGGTCGCGAGCCAGAGGACGCCCATGGCGGCGGCGAAGACATACACCGTCAGCGGCGACAAGGGCAGCAGCAGAAAGGTGCCGATCACCACGCTGCGCGAGAGATAGATGCCGGCCAGCAGATAGCGCTTGGGCAGCCGGCCGCCGAGGAAGCCGGCGAAGTAGGTGCCGAAGACGTTGAACAGGCCGATCAAGGCCAGCGCCGTCATGCCGACGTTGCCCGATAGCCCCTTGTCCAAGAGGTAGGTCGGCAGATGCACGCCGATGAACACCACCTGGAAACCGCAGACGAAATAGCCCAGGGTCAGGAGCACGAAGCCGCGGTCTGAGGATGCCTCGGTCAGCGCCTCGCGCGCGTTCTGGCCGCCAGCGCGGGCGGCGGCGGGGACGAGCCCCGCGGTCAGTGCCGTGCCCAGGGGCACGATCAGCGCGGCACAGGCGGCGAACATCAGCAGCGTGATGAACCAGCCCAGGCCGCCGATCAGACCGGCAGCCACCGGCACCATCAGGAACTGGCCGAAGGAGCCGGCCGCGGCGACCACGCCCCTCGCCCAGCTGCGCCTCTCCGGCGGGATCAACTGCCCCATCGCGGAAAACACCACGCTGTAGGTGGCGCCGCTTTGCGCCAGGCCGATCAGCAGGCCGGCGCTGGCGGCCAGGCCGGTGCCGGAGGCCGACCAGGCCATGCCGATCAGGCCGACGACGTAGAGCAGGCTGCCGATCCAGAGCACGCGCTTCGCCCCGTAGCGGTCGGCGACCAGGCCGGCGAAGGGTTGGGCCGCGCCCCAGACCAGGTTTTGCAGGGCGATGGCGAAGGAGAACAGCTCCCGGCTCCAGCCGTGGTCGGCGCTCATCGGCGCCAGGAACAGGCCGAAGGTATGGCGTATGCCCATGGCCACGCAGACGATCAGCGCGGCGTAGGCGAGGACGGGGGCGAGCGGGCGGCTGGCGGTCATGGTGTGCGGCGGCTCGATCGGGTCCGCAATGTTCTCACGATTCAGGCTTCAGGCAACACCACCAGCTTGCCCTTGACCTGTCGCGACGCGATCCTGGCCATCGCCACCGGCGCATCCTTGAGCGGCACGCGTTCGCTGACGAAGGGCTTGATCTTGCCGGCGGCGAACCATTCGAGCAGCTGCGCGACGTTGCGCCCGTGGCCCTGGGGATCGTGCTTGACCGAATCGCCCCAGTACACGCCGACGATGGCGCGCTCCTTGAGCAGCGCCAGATTGAGCGGGATCTTCGGGATTTCGCCGGCGGCGAAGCCGATCACCAGCAGGCGGCCGCGCCAGGCCAGGGAGCGCAGCGCCGGCTCGGTGTAGGGCCCGCCGACCGGGTCATAGACGACGTCGACGCCGCGCCCCCCGGTCAGTTGATTGACGCGCTCGCGCAGGTTCTCGGTCGAATAGTTGATGGTCTCGTCGGCGCCGAGCTGCCGGCACAGGGCGAGCTTGTCGTCGGAGGATGCCGCAGCGATGACCCGTGCGCCCAATGCCCGGCCGATCTCGATCGCCGCGACGCCGACGCCGCCGGCGGCACCCAGCACCAGCAGCGTCTCGCCCGGCTGGAGCCGGCCGCAATCCTTGAGGCCGTGCAGCGAGGTGCAATAGGTCAGCACCAGCGCGGCGCCGGCCTCGAAGTCCATGCCCGGGGGCAGCGGCATGACGCGCTCGGCATCGGCCAGCGCCTCCTCGGCGAAGCCGCCCAGGCCGAAGCCGATGACGCGGTCGCCGAGCTTGAAGTTCTTGACCTCGCTGCCGAGCTCGCTCACCAGGCCCGCGAATTCCGAGCCCGGCGTGAAGGGCAGGGGCGGCTTGACCTGATAGAGGCCCTGCACCATCAGCGCGTCGGGGAAATTCAGGGCCGCGGCCTTGACGTCTATCCGCACCTGTCTCGGACCGGGCGTCGGCGGCGGCAGCTCCTCGACGCGGAGCTGATCGAGCGGGCCGAAGGTCTTGCACAGCAGCGCTTTCATCGGATTTCCTTCAGGCCAAGGGCGTGGGATTGCGCTGCTGCATGATGTCCTCCATGCGTAGTTCGATCGCGCGATTGATCTTGCGGTGGGGAATGACGTAGAAGCGCTGTTCCACCACCGCCTCGAACACCGCATTGGCCATGTCGTCGGCGGAAAGGCGCCCCGATTTCACCGCCTGGCCCATGCGCTCCTCGTAGGCCCTGGAGATTTCCGAGGCTTCCCCGGGAGTGCCGAAGCGCTCCTGCCGGTTGCGGCCGGATTCGTGGATGCCGGTGGGCACCCAGGCCGGACACAGCACAGAGACGCCGATCTTGGCCCCGAGCGCAGTGAGTTCGCCGTAGAGGGTCTCCGAGAGCGTCACGACCCCGTGCTTGGAAACGTTGTAGGCGGCCATGCCCGGCGTCGACACCAGGCCGGCGACCGACGCGGTGTTGACGATGTGGCAGTCCCGCGCCTGTTTCAGCATGCGCGGCACGAAGTGGCGGATGCCGTGCACCACGCTCCACAGGTTGACGCCCAGCACCCACTGCCAGTCGTCGAGCGAATGCTCCCAGGTGACGCGCGTCAGGCCGACACCGGCGTTGTTGCAGAGCAGGTGCACGGCGCCGAAGCGGCGGTAGGCGGCATCGGCCAGCGCCGCGATGTCCTCGTCGCGGCTGACATCGACGCGGTGCACAGACAGCCGCTCGGGATCGACGCCGAGCGTCGCCGCTTGCGCCGCTAGCTTCTCGCCCTCGATGTCGGCCAGCACCAGGCGCATCCCCTCTTTGGCGCCGCGTCTGGCCAGGGCGAGGCCGATGCCGCTGGCGGCGCCGGTGATGACGGCGGTCTTGTCGCGGAAATCCTGCATGCTCATCCCCTCCTCTGAGGTGCCGGCGGTTTCAAGTTCAGCGCTGAGAAGATATCATGAGGGCGAAAAAAATGAAACGCAGGTTCGCAGAGCGAAACTGACCGGAGATCACGCCATGGATTTCGAATACTCCCCCAAGGTCGAGGAGTTGCGGCGGCGCCTCGCCGACTTCATCGACCGCTACGTGCTGCCCTACAACGCCGGCTGGCACCGTTCGGTGGCCGACGGCATCTATCCGCCGCCCTTCCTCGCGGACATGAAGGCGCTGGCGAAATCGGAGGGGCTGTGGAACCTGTTCCTGCCGGACCTGCGCGAGGACGAGCCGGGCACGCGCCTTTCCAACCTGGAGTACGCGCCGCTGGCCGAGATCATGGGCCGCCTGCCCTGGGCCTCCGAGGTGTTCAACTGCAGCGCGCCCGACACCGGCAACATGGAACTGCTGCATCTGTTCGCCAGCCCCGAGCAGTATCGGCGCTGGCTGGGTCCGCTCTTGGCCGGGGAGATCCGCTCGACCTTCGCGATGTCCGAGCCAGACGTCGCCTCGTCCGACGCCACCAACATCCAGACCTCGATCCGCCGCGAGGGCGACGAGCTGGTGATCAACGGGCGCAAGTGGTTCATCACCGGCGCGCAGCATCCCGACTGCCGGCTGGCGATCGTGCTGGGCAGGAGCGGCGAGGCTGAGGTCGGGGACGATGGCGGCAGGCACGGCGAACACAGCATGGCGCTGGTGCCGATGGACAGCCCCGGCCTGACGCTGGTGCGCAACATCCCGATCATGCAGCACAGCGCCCCGGAGGGGCATTGCGAGCTGCTGTTCCGCGACGTCCGCGTTCCTGCGGCCAACCTGCTGGGCGCGTCGGGCCGGGGCTTCGCGATGGCCCAGGCGCGCCTGGGCCCCGGCCGCATCCATCACGCGATGCGCACCATCGGCCAGTGCGAGCTGGCGCTGGAATTGATGTGCGACCGGGCGCTCGAACGGCACGCCTTCGGCAAGCATCTGGCCGAAATCGCCAACATCCAGGAGTGGATCGCAAAGTCGCGCCTGGAGATCGATCAGGCCCGATTGCTGGTGCTGCGCGCGGCCTGGGCGCTCGACCGCGACGGCAACAAGGCCGGACGGGTGGATGTGGCGGCGATCAAGGTGGTCAGCGCACGCCTGCAAACCCGCGTGGTCGATCGCGCCATCCAGGTGTTCGGCGCCATGGGGCTCGCCCCGGATACACCGCTCGCCTACTTCTGGACCTGGGGGCGGGCGCTGCGCCTGCTGGACGGCCCGGACGAAGTGCATCTGCGCACGGTCGCCCGCCACGAGCTCGACCGCGCCCGGAAAGAGCTCGGCAGGAGCGCGCGCTACTTCACCCTGCCCGAGCAGTTGAAGAACGCCAGACGGTAGCCCCGACGCCGCGGCACAAGTACCGCCACGTAGGCACAAGTGCCTGTAGCCGGGTAACAGCATCCCGGCAACGGGCACTAGCGCAAATTTCCACTCCGGCCCGTCGCGGCGATCGGCGGCTCGCGCCGTTTCGAGCGCAGTCCGTCGCACGGCCCTGGAGCGCCACCGACGCATCTCCTAGAGTGACGGCAACGGTGCGCGTGGCACCGATCGACGGGAGAGCGCAATGAGCGGACATACGGGATTGAGGGGATTGAGCGGACCGACGCGCTGCTTGGCCGGCGTCGCGGCGACGATGATGAGCCTGTTGGTGCTGGGCGGGCAACTGGCGCTGGCCGAGCATTACGCGCGGGCGGCCGAGGGCGGCGGCCGGCTGGCCGCGGCGCCCGGCGCGCAGGCAAATTCCGCCGCTGCGGCTACACTGGCGGGGTGCCGCGTGGTAAAACCGGCGTCCTTGGAACGCCCCGTTTCCTGAAGGCAATCGAGCGATCATGAGCGGCAATGCTATCGACCGGATCTGGACCGGCATCCGCGGCCTGTTGCGGCGCCTGGCCGGGGGCGTGGCGCGGCTGTCCGCCGGACGCTTCATCCTGCTGTGCTTGCTGGGCCTGATCGCCGCGGGAGTTCTCGAGGGCATACTCGATGCCGGTTCCGGAAGCCGCGTCCGGATCCCTGTCTCAGTGGTCGTCGACAAGCCCTCGGGCGCGGACGGCGCCGAACCCGCCCAAGCCAAGGAGCGCGTCGAGGTGAGCATCGGCGGGCACAAGGTCGTGGATGTGAAGGATCTGAAGGATTTAAAAGATCTGAAGGGACTTCGGAGCCTGAAGGGCGGGGAGCAGATCCGGAGTGAGGGCGGGTACCAGCTGCCGCTGGCCCAGATCGTCTTCTTCCTGATCGTCATCCTGTGGGCGGTCAGGATCGCCACCCGCACCCAGATCAAGGCCGAGCAGCGCGTCGTGAGCGCCGAGGACAGCGCCGAGCTGGAATCGCTGCGGCGGCAGGTGGCCGAGGCGCAACTGCAGACCCTGCAGGCGCAGGTCGAGCCGCACTTCCTGTTCAACACCCTGGCCGCGGTGGAGCATCTCACCGAGACCGATCCGCCGCGCGCAGCGGTGATGCTCCGGCACCTGATCGCCTTCCTGCGCGGCTCGCTGCCGAGCATGCGCGAGCAGAGCACCACGCTGGGCCGGGAAGTGGATATCTGCAGCAGTTATCTCGCGATCATGCAGATCCGCATGGAGGACCGGTTGACGGTGGCGATCGACGTGCCCGAGGGACTGCGCGAGCTGCCCTTCCCGCCGATGATGCTGCAGTCGCTGGTCGAGAACGCCGTCAAGCACGGGCTGGAGCCCAAGCCCCGGGGCGGCGCCATCAGTCTGTCCGCGCGCCTGCAGGAGAACCGCCTGCGCGTCACCGTCGCCGACACCGGGCAGGGCTTGGACGAGGGTGCGCCGCAGGGCATCGGCCTGACCAATATCCGCGACCGGCTGCGCCGGCTCTACGGACCGGCGGCGGCGCTGGTTATCGCCCCCAACGCGCCGACCGGCGCCCACCTCACCATCGAGATTCCCCATGCCCCGACCGCGCGCGATCCTGGCCGATGACGAGCGGCTGATGCGCGACCAGCTCCGGGCCCGGCTGCGGGAGGCCTGGCCCGAGCTCGACCTGGTCGGCGAAGCGAAGAACGGCGACGAGGCGCTGTCCCTGGTCGCATCCCTGCGCCCCGATCTGGCCTTCCTCGACATCCGCATGCCCGGCCAGACCGGCCTGGAGGTGGCGCGCACGATCGCCGGCTGCTGCCAGATCGTCTTCGTCACCGCCTTCGATGCCCACGCCGTCGAAGCCTTCGAGCGCGGCGCCATCGACTACCTGCTGAAGCCGGTCGACGGCGCGCGCCTGGCGCTGACCGTGGAGCGCCTGAAGAACCGCCTGACGGCGGCGAACACCCGGGAGGATGCGCTGGCGCGGATCGAGGCGATGATATCGGGGCTGGCCGAGGGCGGCCCGGCCAGGAGGGACGCGCCGCATCTGCGCTGGATCCAGGCCGGGGTCGGCAACCGGCTGCAGCTCTATCCGGTCGAGGAGGTGATCTACCTGCAGGCGCAGGACAAGTACACGGTGGTGGTCACCGCCGACGGCGACAGCCTGGTGCGCAAGCCGATCCGCGAATTCGCCGAGGCGCTCGACCCGGAGGTGTTCTGGCAGATCCACCGTTCGACCATCGTCAATAGCCGCGCCATCGCCGCCTTCAGGCGCGAGGGCGAGCGCGCCGAGGTGCTGCTGCGCGGCCGCAATGAAACCCTGGAGGTGAGCCGCAGCTACGCCGGCCGCTTCCGGCAGATGTGATCAGTCGAAGACGATCACGCCGCGGGCGTTTTTCCCGGCGGCCAGATCGGCGAAGGCGGCCGGCGCTTCGTCGATGCGGTAGCGCCGGGTGATGAGCTCGTCGAGCTTGAGCCGCTTCGCCCGATACAGGCCGATCAGGCGCGGGAAGTCCTGGCGCGGCCGGGCTGAGCCGAAGTAGCTGCCGGTCAGGGTCTTCTCCTCGAAGGTCAGGCTGGCGGTGCGGATCGAGGTCATGTCCTTGGGGGGCGCCACCCCGACCACCACGGCCGTGCCGCCCTTCCTCAGCGCGCCGTAGGCCTGGGCCACGACCTGGCCCGAGCCGATGCACTCGAAGCTGTAGTCGGCGCCGCCCTCGGTGAGCTTCTTCAGCGTCTTGACCAGGTTCTCTTCCGTCGCGGCATTGACCGTATGCGTGGCCCCGAAGGCGCGCGCCATCTCCAGCTTGGCATCCGAGGTGTCGACCGCGACGATGATGCCGGCGCCACCGATGGCGCAGCCCTGGATGGCGTTCAGGCCGACGCCGCCGCAGCCGAACACCACGGCGCTCGATCCCGGTTCCAGCCTCGCGGTGTTGGCGACCGCGCCGAAGCCGGTCATCACGCCGCAGCTGATCAGCGCCGCCTTGTCCAGGGGCATGTCCTGCGGAATCTTGACGATGTTGTCGACGTGCAGCGTCGCGTATTCGGCCATGACGCCGCAGCCGGAAAAGACGTTGAGCGGCGCTCCGGCGAGATCGCTGGTGCGCACCGTGCCGTCGGGCAGCGTGTAGCCCGCCTTGGCCGCCTGGTCGCAAAGCTGCGGCCGGCCGGTCTGGCAGTAGCGGCACTTGCCGCACATGCTGACGAAGGAGCTGACGACGTGATCGCCGACGGCGACATCGACGACGCCCTCGCCGACTTCCACGACCACGCCGGCGCCCTCGTGGCCCAGCACCACCGGCGTCGGGAAGGCGATGGTGCCGTTGGTGGCGGACAGGTCGCTGTGGCAGACGCCGCAGGCGGCGAGCTTGATCATCACCTCGCTGCGCCGGGGCGATTCGACCGCTATCTCCTCGACCACAACGCCCTGGTTCACCTCGCGGCAGAGCACCGCCTTGGCGCGTTTTCCCATGATCATCCCTCTCCGGTGATTGCGATGAAACGTTGCAGGTGGGTATCGGTATCGCCCATGTCCAGTTCGATCGCGGTCAGCCGCTTGAACCAGTGGCTGACCGCGAGTTCGTCGCTCATGCCCATGCCGCCGTGGAGCTGCACGGCGTTCTGGCCGATGAAGCGGCAGGCGCGGCCGATCACCACCTTCGCGGCGGCGAGCGCGCGCCGCCGCTCCCGCTCGTCCTCTGCGGTGCAGCGCAGCGTCGCGAGATAGCTGATCGACCGGGCCTGCTCCAGATGCAGCAGCATCTCGGCAGCCCGGTGCTGCAGCGCCTGGAAGCGGGCGAGCGGCTGGCCGAACTGCTGGCGCGTCTTCAGGTAGTCGACGGTGGCGTCCTGCAGCGCGCTCATGGCGCCGACCGCCTCGGCGCACAGCGCCGCCAGGCCCACGTCCAGCGCGCGCGCGATGGCCGGCATGGCGTCCTGCCCGAGGCGCACGGTGGCGGGCGCATAGACGTTGGCGAGCCGGACCTCGGCGGCGCGGCGGCCGTCGACCGTCGGGTAGTCGCGCAGGGACAGGCCGGGCGTGTCGCGGCCGAGCAGGAACAGGGCGATGTGATCCCTCGTGCGCGCCGAGACCAGCAGGAAGTCAGAGGCAGCAGCGCCCTCGACCACCGCCTTGTGGCCGGACAGCAGGTAGCCGTCGCCGCCGGCGCTGGCCGTGGCGGCGATGCGTCCGGCATCGAAGCGCGACTCCGGCTCGAAGTGCGCCAGCGCGGCGATCGCCTCGCCCGAGGCGAGCTGCGGCAGCAGCTCGTCCTTGATCGACTCGTCGGCGAGTTCGGCGAGCAGCGTCGTGGCGATCACGGCGCTGGCGAGGTAGGGCTCGACCACCAGGCCGGCACCGATGGCGTTCATCACCAGCATCGTCTCCACCGGACCGTAACCCAGGCCGCCGTGAGCCTCGGGCACGTTGATCGCGAGCACGCCGAGCTCGGCCAGCGCGCTCCACGCGGCCCGGCTCCAGCCCGCCGGAGAGGCCAGGATGGCTCGCCTCTGCTCGAAGCCGTAGTCGCGCCTGAGGAAGCGCTGCAGGGTGTCGGTGAGTTGCCTTTGCTCTTCGCTGAAGCCGAAGTCCATGTTCCGTCCTCACAGGCCCAGAATCTTCTGGGCGATGATGTTCTTCTGGATCTCGTTGGCGCCGCCGAAAATCGAGAGCTTGCGCAGATTGAGGTAGCCGGCGGCGAGGGCCGCGCTGTGGGCGGGACCGACCGGCGGCAGGTCGCCCTCCAGCGCGTCGCCGATGAAGGGCCGGGCGTAGGGGCCGGCCGCCTGCAGCAGCAGCTCGGAGAGGGTCTGCTGGATCTCGCTGCCCTTGATCTTGAGGATAGAGGCCTCGGCGCCGCCCCCTTGTTCCGGATCTGCCGAGAGCACGCGCAGGTTGGTGATTGCTAGCGCCATCAGGTCGATCTCGACCTCGGCCAGCCTCGCCGCGAACAGCGGGTCAGCACTCAGCGGCCGGCCGTTCTTCAGCTCGGCGGCGGCGACGCGCTTGACGCGCGCGAGTTCGCGCTTGGCGATGCCGATGCCGGCGATGTTGTTGCGCTCGTGCCCGAGCAGGAACTTGGCGTAGGTCCAGCCCCGGTTTTCCTCGCCGACGCGGTTGCCGACCGGGACCTCGACGTCCTCGAACCAGACCTCGTTGACCTCGTGGGCGCCGTCCAGGGTGATGATCGGCCGCACGATGACGCCGGGCGACTTCATGTCGATCAGCAGCATCGAGATGCCGCGCTGGGGCTTCACATCAGGGTCGGTGCGCACCAGGCAGAAGATCCAGTCGGCGTGCTGGCCCAGCGTGGTCCAGGTCTTCTGGCCATTGACCAAGTAATGGTCGCCGCGGTTCTCGGCGCGCGTCTTCAGCGAGGCCAGGTCGGAGCCCGCGCCCGGTTCGGAGAAGCCCTGGCACCACCACGCCTCGGCCGCCATGATCCTGGGCAGGTGGCGCTCCTGCTGCGCTTTGCTGCCGAAGGCCATCAGCACCGGCGCGATCATCCGCTGGCCGAAGGAGATCAGGCGCGGCGCGCCGCCGGCCGCGCATTCCTCCTCGAAGATGTACAGCTCGGTCGGGGTCCAGCCCGGTCCGCCGAATTCCTTCGGCCAGGACGGGCCGCCCCAGCCGCGCCGGAACAGGCTGCGCTGCCACGCCAGGTGGTCGTCCCGGGTCAGGTGCAGGCCGTTCATCACCTTGTGGCGGATGTGCGAGGGCAACTCGTCCCTGACGAAGGCTCTGACCGCCTCGCGGTGGGCGTTCTCCGCTGCGCTGAAACCGAGATCCATGCACCCTCCCTAGTGTATTCTGCATCGCAGAACATGGTTCTGCTGCGAATGTCCGATGTTTCCGCAAGACGCCGGCGCTGTCAATAGCGCGGTGACTGAGGCGCCGGCGGTGGAACTTGCCGAAGACGGCCGCGCCGGTTTTGTTGTGCAGAACCCAGTTCCGAAAAATCTTGACGCGATTTCCGCGGCTGTGACAAGATTGCCCGCCATGCACGAGCCGACACCGAGGGAAGCACTCGCCAGCCGCATCCACCAGATCATCGATCCCTGGGCGGCTGCGACGCCCGATGCCGTCGCCTTGGAAGACGCCGGCGGCGCTCTGAGTTATGGCGAGCTCGCCGCGGCGGTCGCCGCTGCGGCGCAGCGCCTCGCCGAATCGGGCCTGCGCGCCGGCGACCGGCTGTTGCTGGTGGGCGAGAACTGCAATGCCGCCGCGGTGCTGATCCTGGCCGCGAGCCGGCTCGACGCCTGGGCCGCGCCGGTCAATGCGCGGCTGTCGGCGCGCGAAATCGACAATTTCATCGCGCATTCCGGCGCGCGCCTGACCCTGTTCCTGGGCGGGGTTTCGGCCGAACTGGCCGACGAGGCGGCGGCGCACGGCGCCAGGCTCGGGGCGCGGGACGTCCGCTGGCCCGGCCTGGGCCGGCTCGCCCTGGGGCCGTTGAACCGGGAAGCCCTGCCCGAGCCGGTCCATGCCTCGGGCGCTGACCAGGTCGCGGCGCTGATCTACACCTCGGGCACCTCGGGCCATCCCAAGGGGGTGATGCTGAGCCACCGCAGCCTCGCCTTCATCGCCGAGAACAACCGCTGCCTGCGTGGGCTCTCCCCGGGCGACCGGGTCTATGGCGTGCTGCCGATTTCCCACGTCTATGGGCTGAGCAGCATCATGCTGTCCACCCTGCACGGCGGCGCCACCCTGATGCTCGCGGCGCGCTTCGAGCCGGAGCGCCTGGCCCGGGCGCTGGCCGAGGAGGGCGTCACGGTGCTGCACGGCGTGCCGGCGATCTACGCCAAGCTGCTCGAATGGGGCAGGCGCCAGGCCGAGCGCCTGGCGGCGCCGCAACTGCGCACCGCCCAGGCCGGCGGCGCGCCGCTCGACCAGGCGCTGAAGGACGATTTCGAGGCCGTCTTCGGCGTGGTGCTGGCCAACGGCTACGGCATGACCGAGTCGTCGCCGACCATCGCCCAGACCCGCCTCGACCGCCCCCGCAGCGATTGCTCGGTGGGCCAGCCGATCCCGCGCATTTCGGTGCGCATCGTCAAGGACGGCGCCGACGCCGCGCCCGGCGAAGTCGGCGAGCTGTGGCTGCGCGGTCCCAACGTGATGCGCGGCTACTACCGCGACCCCGAGCAGACCCGCGCCGCGATCGATGCCGAGGGCTGGCTGAACAGCGGCGACCTGGCGCGCCAGGCGGCAGACGGCGCGCTGTTCATCGTCGGCCGCTCCAAGGAGCTGATCATCCGCTCCGGCTTCAACGTCTATCCGGTCGAGGTGGAGCAGGTGATCAATTCCCATCCCGAGGTCGTGCATTCGGCGGTGGTGGGCCGCGCCGTTCCCGGCAACGAGGAGGTGGTCGCCTACGTCGAGGCGGCTCCCGGCTCGGGCCTCACCGGCGAGGCGCTGGCGGACTTCCTGCGCGAGCGCCTGTCGCCCTACAAGCGGCCCGCCGAGATCGTGCTGGTGGACCGCCTGCCGGCCACCGCCAGCGGCAAGATCCTCAAGGCCCAGTTGCGGCGGATGGCCGCCGAACGAGGCGTGAGCGCAGACCAAACGCGAGAGGAGTGATCGATGGCCCTGCCCAAGTCTGCGAGAGCCGCCGTCAAGTCCGCGGCGAAGCCTGTCAAGCCCGCGGCCAAGCCAGCCGAGACCGCGGCCAAGCCCACCGCCAAGGAGGATCGGCACTTCATCACCGCGCTGGCGCGCGGCCTGGAGGTGCTGAGCTGCTTCCGCTCCGGCGACAAGCTGCTGGGCAACCAGGAGATCGCCCAACGCTGCCGCCTGCCCAAATCCACCGTCTCGCGCCTGACCTACACGCTGACGCGGCTGGGCTATCTGCAGCACGTCGAGGAGAGCGGCCGCTACCGCCTGGGCTCGGCCACCCTGGCCCTGGGCAGCGCCATGCTGGCGCGGCTCGACGTGCGCCAGTTGGCGCGGCCGCTGATGCAGGAGCTGGCGGACTTCTCGCGCGGCATGGTGTCCTTGGGCACGCGCGACCGGCTCAACATGATCTACGTCGAGAACTGCCGCAGCGCCTCGGCGCTGACCTTGAGCCTCGACATCGGCTCGCGCATCCCGCTGGCCGCCACCGCGATGGGCCGCGCCTACCTCGCCGCCATCCCGGAGAGCGAGCGGGCCGAGCTGCTGGCGCGCGTCCGCGAGCGGGATCCGGCGGCGTGGCCGGCGATCGAGGCGGGGCTTGAGGCGGCGTTGCGCCAGTACCGGGAGCAGGGCTGCTGCAGTTCGATCGGCGACTGGCAGAAGGACGTCAATGCCATCGCCGTCGCCGTCAGGGTGGGCGGCGGCCTGCCGCCGATGGCGATCAACTGCGGCGGTCCTGCCATCATGCTGCCGCCGGAATTCCTGATGGACGAGGTGAGGCCCAGGCTGATCGACATGGTGCAGCGTCTGGAGGAATCGCTGGGGTCGCGCTGAGCACGCACCGGGCGCGCTTATAATCGCGCCTTTCGTTCGCAAAAGCCGACATGCCGCTGGCCGTCATCGAATCGCTGGACCACGAGGGTCGCGGCGTCGCCCACGTCGAGGGCAAGACGATTTTCATCGAGGCTGCGCTGCCCGGCGAAACGGTCGAGTATTCGAGTTACCGCCGGAAGCCAAATTACGAGCAGGCCAGCGCGGTCGCCATCCTGCGCCAGAGCGCCCAGCGGACCGAGCCGCGCTGCCGCCACTTCGGCGTCTGCGGCGGCTGCAGCATGCAGCACCTGGAGCCCGAGGCCCAGGCGGCGGCCAAGCAGCGGGTGCTCGAGGACGCGCTCTGGCACATCGGCCGACTGCATCCCGAGCTGCTCTACCCGGCGATCTACGGGCCGGCCTGGGGCTACCGCAGCCGCGCGCGCCTGTCGGCGCGGCTGGTGCCGAAGAAGGGCGGCATGCTGGTTGGCTTCCACGAGAAGCGCAGCAGCTACGTCGCCGACATGGACAGCTGCGAGGTGCTGCCGGCCAGGATCTCCGCCCTGCTGCCCGAGTTGCGCCGGCTGATCGGCGGCCTGTCGGTTCCCGACCGCCTGCCGCAGATCGAGGTCGCCGTCTGCGAACGCCAGGTGGCGCTGGTGCTGCGCGTGCTGCAGCCATTGTCGGCTGAGGACGAGAGCGCGCTGCGCGAATTCGCCGACAGCCACGAACTGGTGATCTATCTGCAGAGCGGCGGGCCGGCCTCGGTCTCGCTCTTCCACCCCCAGGACGCGCCGCCGCTCGCCTACACCCTGCCCGAGTTCGGCGTCGAACTGCGCTTCTCCCCGACCGACTTCACCCAGGTCAATCAAGGCATCAACCGCATGCTGGTGCGGCGCGCGCTGGCCCTGCTGGCGCCCCGGCAGAACGAGCGCATCGCCGACATGTTCTGCGGCCTGGGCAACTTCACGCTGCCGATCGCCAGGTGCGGCGCCCGGGTGGTCGGCGTCGAGGGCGCCTCCGCGCTGGTCGAGCGGGCGCGCGCCAACGCGGAATTGAACGGTCTCGCCGCCAGCACCGAATTCCGGGTCGCCAACCTGTTCGAGGCGACTCCGGAGAGCCTGGCGGGGCTCGGGCGCTTCGACAAGATGCTGATCGATCCGCCGCGCGAGGGAGCGATCGCGCTGGTCAAGGCGCTCGGCGCCGACGCGCCCCGGCGCATCGTCTATGTCTCATGCAGCCCGGCGACGCTGGCGCGCGACGCCGCGGTGCTGGTGCACGAGCAGGGCTACCGGCTGCGCGGCGCCGGCATCGCCAACATGTTCCCGCAGACCTCGCACGTCGAGTCGATCGCGCTGTTCGAACGGTAGAAAAGAAAAGGGCGGCCGCAGCCGCCCTTTTGATCGAATGAACCGACTCAGTCGCGACGGCCGCTGAACATCATCAGCAGGCTGAGCAGGTTCACGAAGACGTTGTAGACGTCGAGATAGACCGCCAGCGTCGCCGTGATGTAGTTGGTCTCGCCGCCCTGCACGATGCGGTTGATGTCGTAGAGGATGTAGGCGGAGAAGATCAGCACCGCGATCGCCGAGATCGCCAGCGCCATCGCCGGAATGTGCAGGAAGATGTTGGCCAGCATCGCGACCAGGAGCAGAACCACCCCGGCGAAGAGGAACTTGCCGATGCCGGAAAAGTCGCGCTTGGCGTTCGAGCCGATGCCGGCCAGGGTGAAGAAGATCGCCCCGGTGCCGCCCGCCGCCATCGAGATCAGCATGCCGCCGTTGGAAAAGCCCAGCGCCACCCGGAGGATGTTCGACAGCATCAGCCCCATGAAGAAGGTGAAACCGAGCAGGAGCGCCACGCCCATGCCGCTATCCTTGGTCTTCTGGATGCCGAACATGAAGGCCATGGCGATGCCCATGAACAGCAGGAAACCCATCATCGGGTTGGTGGCCATGAAGGAGAAATTGAACTGCACGCCGATCAGCGCGCCGAGCACGGTGGGCACCATCGATGCCGCCAGCAGCATGTAGGTGTTGCGCAGCACGCGGTTCTGAATCTGGGCGACGCCTTGGCTGGTGCTAACGGTCTGGAAATTCGGTTGCATAGTGGGTTGATCCTCCAATGAATGGGCGAACTCTACATGAGACTCGCCGGGACCGGAAAAGTTTCAGGTTCGGGCCGGTCGATCAGGGACAATTCTAAGCCCTTTCCGCCGTTTACAGAATATGGGCTCCGGGGATGGACATTCAAGTGACCACCGTTCAAAATGCACGCCTTCCGGAGGGTTGGGTGAGCGGTTTATACCAGCAGTCTTGAAAACTGCCGATGTCGCAAGGCATCCGTGAGTTCGAATCTCACACCCTCCGCCAGAAACGACGTTCCCTGAACGGTTAAGCGGTACGTTGAGCTTTACCGTGTAGAGTTCAGTTTGCTTTGGCTACTAGGTTTCGACTCGATCCAGTAGATTTTATAAGTAATAGTTGCAGACAATTCGTTCTGTTAAAGAGGTGCGGTCGCACCCTTCTTCAAGAGTTTAGCGGCAACTCGGAAGAGATCTGGCATATCGATCCGGTCGTCTTTGCGCCGGAACATTACACCGATGCGATTCAGTGCCTCAAACAGCTCACGTTCGCTTTGGCGGTCCTGGTTCGAAAATGGGAGAAGATAATTATTCGTGGCGGCGTCTTGGATGAGGAGCTGAATGGTCTTACTCTGTTTCCATGCTTTAAAAACCGCGCTGTCCTCTGAAGGCAAGAGCAGGCCGGCAAGCGGCGCCAGTACGGCTTTAATCCAAGGAAACTCCTGATGAAGTTGATCAACGCGAGTTTTTGAGGCGGCCCTTAGTCCATGACGAATTCCGTCTGGCGTAATTGCCCAGTTGTCAGGGGCGCTCCCGTGTTTTGCGGCTGCTATCAGAAGGCCTATGAAACTGCGAGGTGTAACCTCATCCAGCGCGTCAGCAAGGTGGGTGAGAGGCCAATCGTAAGTCTTGCCCTTCTTGTAACCGTAGGTTCCTGCTGCCATGTACTGGCCAGCGAGGCTCGTCATGATCTTTGTTTGCTCGGCAACATCGTGGCAAAGAGACCAGTTACGGGTGAGGACTTCGTCCCTCACCACAGTGGGAATGCCTTCAGACTTCAACAATTTTCTGAACGCTATTTTCGCGACTTCGTCTTTTGCCAACGCTAGCCTGGCATACAATAATCCGTATAGATCAAGGCCTGACCACATAAGGCGTACTGCACCTGTCCGTAACTTTGGCAACTCAACAAATCGTAACCCATCGTCGTCTATTTGGTCTGGGCGCACGAACACCTTAAGCTTGATTGAGCGGTAAGCCCGCGTGGCCCAAACAACCTCCAACAAAGCCTCGGTAATTAGCCGCCTGCGTGGCCAGTTAGTGGCTACCGTATCGAGGGCATCGTAGACGATCAGGAGCGTCTGATTTGCTGCTCGTAAGCGTTGCTCGTGGCGTTCAAGCTCAATGTCGCGCGCTTCCCAGTTACTGCCCACAGTGGCAAGATCAGACAGCTTCGCGCTTGTATTTCCATTGGAACGTGCGGCAGCCCGAAGTACGGTAGCCCACCAAAATGCTTTGGCAGTAGCTAGGTCTGCATTTTCTGGGACGATTGAATTTAGCGCGTCTGCCCCGATACCATCAGATCCTCCTATCCCTGTAAAGCCGAAATAGACATTAACGTCTTGAAGCCGCAATTTCGGGTACGCCTTAGCAGCGTCTTTCTTTGTGGCGCCTTGCCCGAGAACGCCTGCCCAGAAACTCTTGCCAGTTCCTCTGGAGCCGACGACTATGGGAGTACTGGGATCCAGTGCCGCAGCATGCGTTTCTGGCGCAAACATGTCCTCCAATTTTGGCGCGTAATGTCCAACCGCATCACTGGAGACATCGCCAGGTATTTCAGCGATTCCAAGGCGAATTGCCCGAAAGTCACTTGGCCGAAGGCTCAACTTTGTTCCTCTGATTTTGTATGAAATGCTTCGTCCAGCCTATCTAGGAACGTTCCATACGATGACCTATACACCTGTTCCGCGAGTAAGTCCCGACGCTTGGATGGCTCGAAATGTCGAAAACGATCATCGTCGAGAATGGCTATTGGCTCGGGTATTCTTAGACGATCGTCAAGAAGAAGTTCTGCGTCACTGACTTCATCGTCGTCGACCCACGGAACATCTTTGAATGGTGCAGCAGGGTAAGCCACGTCGGCAGTGACATCGGAAGGCCCATCCAAGCCAGCATCGCGGAACATTGCACGGCATTTGTCCGCAAAAGCCGTGCGATCCTCCACATTCGACAATGCCTTCCCCTGCACCATCGTGACTCGCTCTAACCATTCGAGGGAGGACACATTGGGTTGACGGCTGAAGCGCGCCAAGTGAGCAAGTAGCACAGAATAACCTTGAAATGTTTGCGGTTCGTCGAGGCCAAATAGCAGTATTTCGGCGCCAAGGCCGAGAATTGCCGACGCGGTCGTTTCATGTAGCCCCGCTCTCGCGTCGACCAAGATTGCGTCGTACCTGCGCGGATCCGCAAAGAGATCAACCAACTCGCGGACCTGGTCGAGCGTAGAAGCAACGGTACCGTCAGGACGTAAATCCTCAGCATAGGCTCTTGCAATCTTGGCTAGAACGTCCCCAGGGTTTCTATAAGACCGGCGTCCAAATGCGGGAATTACGTCGATACGGCCACGTCGATCAGCTAACCCGGAGGGCCCGACAAGATCAGCCAGAAATTTGTCATCAAGCGGACATAATCCGTTCTCAACTAGAGCGTCGACTAATCCAAATTCCGGAAGCGTCCCTTCATCAAGAAGCATTGCACCGAGACCCGGCGCTTCCATATCAATGTCGATGGCGAGCACGCGGCGCCCACGGCTCGCCATATCTGCGGCAGCGATTGACAATGCTGTAGAGCGTCCAACGCCACCTTTGATGCTCGCAAATACAAAGCGTGGTGGTGGCGGAGCAGGGGGCGATGGGTAGCGAAGCCAGTCCGCTCCGACCAGTCTTCTATCCACCAAGCGAACCCAGTAGTCACCCACTAGAACCTTGTGTGCAGATGGATCGTTCAATATTTCGGCTGCTCCGAAATCGGTTGAATTGACAAAGGTCCTGTCCGTTCGTGCATAAGGGTAAACATCCGCCAATACGCGTGATGAGATGCGCTGGACATCGTCCTGGGATATCTCGTGAGCCAAAAAGAATGCAAGCCGGCCAGTAACGTCGCGCACGACTACACCGGACTCAAGCGCTGGTTGGCCCAGTTCATCGAGTACAACCCGTGCTAACGCAGGGAGACTGTCATCAAAACGAATTGGCATATGGCCTCTCATGTACCTATGCTGGCTATCGCATGCTTCGCCTGGTTAGCCCAAGCACGGATCCATGCATCGGAGATATCGCGCCCATGCGAGTAACGCATACGAGTCGACCAATGATTCATAAAAGAGTCATCGTTGATGAAGTTGGTTATAGTTGCACTTCTACGGCCGCTGAGTGTATCCCGAAGCATTGTTCGCAAGTCTGGAAAATGTGCAAAGAATGGATCGTCTTTTCGGGGCCCATTGGATGACGGTCGAAGGCCTGCATCTATCATCATTGCCTTAACCGCACACTCGGCCGCTATCCCGTAAAGGTAACCTGCAACATCTTTTCGTTGGCCGCCAATCAGGTCTTCAGCAGCAGCGAAGTGTCGGCGAGCAGCAGCGGGCATGTCTGTCGCGTATGCCATAAGGGAATATCGACCGGATCTACTCTGTTACTGATATTGTAACCTGAACTGAAATCAGCCTAGGAGATTGTTCAACAGACTCTTTGAAGCTTAGAGGGTTAATTCAGAGAATACGTAAAGAGGGCATCCACGGAGTTTTCCTGGCATAGTTCGCCAGACAAACTATTCGAGCTTCACTCATGAACCTCAGCGAAGACGATCTCGACGAGCTCATCGCCCTGGCCGACCGCGGCGCCGCGGCGTTCGGCGGCAACCCGGGCTGGGCCTGGCCGGAGACGGCGCTGGGCCGGGCGGTGGTGGCGCTGATGGGGCGGGTGCCGACCCGCCACGAGGTGGTCGCGGCGCAGCGCCGCCATGAGGAGTTGAAGGAGCGGATCGGCCCGGAGTCGGACTGAGAACCGCGCCGCCGGCTTCAGCCGTCGGCGTTGATCTTTTCGATCAGTTCGTCCAGCACCTGGCCGGCCTGATCTTTGTCCACCTGGCAGGTGCCGGCGTTCTCGTGACCGCCGCCGCCGTACTTCAGCATCAGCTCGCCGATGTTGGTCTTCGATGTGCGATTCACGATCGACTTGCCGGTGGCGAATACGATCTTCTCCTGATTCTGTCCCCAGATCACGTGGATCGAGATGTTGCACTGGGGATAGAGCGCGTAGATCATGAAGCGGTTGCCCGCGAAGATCGGGGTCTCTTTCAGCAGGTTCAGCACCACCAGCTTGCCGTGGACCTTGGAGCAGCGCTTGATCTGGTCCTTGAAGTTGCGCTCCAGGCTGAAGTAGATCTCGGCGCGTTCCTTGACGTCGGGCAGCGCCATGATCTGCTCGATGCTGTAGGTCTTGCAGTAATCGATCAACTCCATCATCAATTGGTAGTTCGAGATCCTGAAGCCGTGGAAGCGACCCAGGCCGGTGCGCGAGTCCATCAGGTAGTTGAGCAGCACCCAGCCCTTGGGTTCGAGGATTTCCTCTTCCGAGAATTGCGCCGAGTCGCCCTTGTCGACCGCCGCCATCATGTCGTTCCATGCGGCGGGGAATGCCGTGCTGCCGCCGAAGTGGTTGTAGACCACGCGCGCCGCGGAGGGCGCGTGCGGATCGATGATGTAGTTGGACTGCTCGCCGACGTTGCGGATGGTCTCGGACGAGTGATGATCGAAGGTCAGGTGCGCGCCGGCGACGTAGGGCAGGTTGGTGGTGATGTCCTTGGGGCCGATGGCGATCTTGCCGTCCTGCATGTCCTTGGGATGGACGAACTTGATCTCGTCAATCATGTCCAGGTGCTTGAGCAACACGGCGCAGATCAGGCCGTCGAAATCGCTGCGCGTGACCAGACGGAATCTTCCCATGGTGCTCCCCCAGTTTTGTTCTATCGAAGTCCCGCGCCGTCGGGCGCAGGCGCCCACCGCCGACACTAGTTTATCCGAGACCCGGGTGCTTGTAACTAAAGTATTACGGGGAGTCGGCAATATGGGGCAAGCTGCGATCCCATCGGGACCGCTTCGTCGCCGTCACTGCGAGGCCGAAGGCCCCGGCAGTCGCGGTGACGAGGGTCAGTGATCCGGGATCAGAGGTACCAGCGCGACACCATCTCGGCGACGCAGGCGGGCTTGTCGCTGCCGTCTATCTCCACCGTGGCGGCCCAGGTGACTTGGGCGCCGCCGGGGATAGCCTCGAAGGCGGCGAGCTTGAAGCGGGCCCGGACGGATTTCCCGGCACGCACCGGGGAGGTGAAGCGCACCCGGTTGAGGCCGTAGTTCACGCCCATCCGGACGTCGCCGGCCTTCACGCTCTCCTGGGCGAATTTGGCCAGCAGCGACAGGGTCAGATAGCCGTGGGCGATGGTGCCGCCGTAGGGCGACTCCTTCGCCGCGCGGGCCGGGTCGGTGTGGATCCACTGATGGTCGCCGGTGGCTTCGGCGAACTGCATGATCCGCTCCTGGGTGACCTCCAGCCAGTCGCTGACGGCCAGTTCCTCGCCGACGCGGCCGGCGAGATCTTCGAGTTTGGCGATTTCGGTCTTGGGCATGCTTGCTCCTCGGCTTAGCTTCAGGCGGCCGGCCGGCGGCGGAACATGCCGTGGCCTTCCATTTCCATCACGCATTCGTCTTTCTGATTGAACACCCGCCAGTGCGAGCCGATCAGGCCGACCTCGGGCTTGCTCTCCAGCGGCCGCGCCTCGACCACGGTGAAGCGCACCCGCAGCGTGTCGCCCGGGCGCACCGGCTTCAGCCACTTGATGCCGTCCAGGCCGGGGGAACCCAGGCTGGCGGCTTCGAGCAGATAGGCGTCGCACATCATGCGCATCGCCAGCGAGCAGGTATGCCAGCCGCTGGCGATGATGCCGCCGAACACCGATTCGCGGGCGGCGGCCTCGTCGACGTGGAAGGGCTGGGGGTCGAATTCCCGGGCGAAGCGCACGATGTCTTCCTGGGACAGGGTCATATTGCCGAACTCGCGCGTGGCTCCGACCGGGAAGTCCTCCCAGTAGTACTTGTAGGTCTTCTTCTTCACCGCTTCGACTTCGAGGCGATGAAGGCTTCCATCGCGGTCTTGCGCTCGGCGTTGACCCGCTGCACCGCCGGACGCTCGCCGACCGCTTTGAGATAGGGGCGGGCGGCGGGCAGCAGTTCATCGACCAGGTCGCGGCCGTAGATCTTCTTGGTGGCCTGGGACACCAGCGGCAGATGGACGATGGCGGCGCAATCGGCGTGGGTGAATTCGGCGCCGGCGATGAAGGGTTCGAAGCGCGCCAGATGGGCCAGGCTCTTCAATCCCTTGCCCAGAAGCTTCTCCACTTCCGCCTTGGTCTCGTCCGAGCCGCTGCCGCCGAAGAACGCCTCCGGGTAGAGGCGCCGGGCCGGCAGCTCGATGTGCAGCTCGATGTGTTCGATCAGCTCGCGGCACTTGGCGCGCCGGAACGGGTCCGCCGGATAGAGCGGCGGCTCTCGATGGGTGTCCTCGAGGTACTCGGTCAGCACCTGGGACTCCGAGAGCACGCCGTGGGCGGTGCGCAGGAAGGGCACCTTGCCCATCGGCGAGTCCTTCTTCAGGGTCTCGTCCTGGGACGGGTAGATCGTCTCCTCCTCGAAGGCGATGCCCTTTTCGAGCAGGGACAGCTTGACCTTGTTGTAGTAGTTGCTGACCGAAAATCCGCAAAGCTTGAGCATGGTTGGTCCTTGAAAGTGTCAGGCGGTGGGCAGCTTGTGGCCGTGGAACTGTTCGCGCAGCTTGGTCTTCAGGAGCTTGCCGGTGGCGGTGTGCGGCAGGCTATCGACGAACACCACGTCGTCGGGCAGCCACCACTTGGCGATCTTGTCGCGCATGAATTCGAGCATCTGCTCGCGCGTCACGTCCATGCCCTGCTTCTTGATCACCAGGAGCAGCGGGCGCTCGTCCCACTTCGGATGGGCGACGCCGATCACCGCCGCCTCCGCCACCGCCGGATGGGCGACCGCGAGGTTCTCGATGTCGATCGAGGAGATCCACTCGCCGCCGGATTTGATCACGTCCTTGGAGCGGTCGGTGATCTGCATGTAGCCGTCGGCGTCCAGCGTGGCGACGTCGCCGGTGGGGAACCAGCCGTCCTTCAGCGGATTGCCGCCCTCGCCCTTGTAGTAGCTGGCGACGATCCAGGGACCGCGCACCAGGACGTCGCCGAAGGCTTTGCCGTCGTGCGGCAGATCCTTGCCCTCGCCATCGACGATTTTCAACTGCACGCCATAGAGCGGCCGGCCCTGCTTGAGGCGGATCTTGTCCTTCTCCGCGGCGGGCAGGCCCAGGTGTTTATGCTTGAAGGTGTTGGCGGTGCCCAGCGGGCTCATCTCGGTCATGCCCCAGGCGTGCACCACGGTGATGCCGAACTGCTCGTCGAAGGCACGGATCAGCGCCGGGGGCGCGGCGGAGCCGCCGATCACCAGGGTCTTGACGGTCGAGGGCTTGAGTCCCTTGGCCTGGAGGTGCTGCAGCAGGCTCAGCCAGATCGTCGGCACGCCGGCGGAGAGCGTCACCTTCTCGGACTCGAACAGCTCGTACAGGCTGTTGCCGTCCAACTGCGCCCCGGGCAGGACGAACTTGGCGCCGGTCAGGGCGACGCTGTAGGGCAGGCCCCAGGCATTGACGTGGAACATCGGCACCACCGGCAGCACCGAGTCGCGCGCCGACAGGTTGAGCGCGTCGGGCAGGGCCGCGGCGTAGGCGTGCAGGACCGTCGAGCGGTGCGAGAAGAGCACGCCCTTGGGGTTGCCGGTGGTGCCCGACGTGTAGCACAGCGACGAGGCGGTGTTCTCGTCGAACTGCGGCCATTCATAGACGTCGGAGTGGGCGTTGACCAGGTCGTCGTAGGCCAGCAGATTGGGGATCTTGTCGCCCTTGGGCAGGTGGGCGCGGCCGCACAGCGCGATCCAGCCCTTGACCCTCGGACAGTGCGGGACGAGTCCGTCGATCAGCGCGGCGAAGGTGATGTCGAAGCAGATGTAGCTGTCTTCGGCGTGGTTGATGATGTAGGCGATCTGCTCGGGGAAGAGGCGCGGGTTGATGGTGTGGCAGACCGCGCCGACGCCCGAGACGCCGTAATAGATCTCGAAATGGCGATGGGTGTTCCAGGCCAGCGTGCCGATGCGCTCGCCGATCTTGACGTCGAGCGAGGTCAGCGCGTTGGCCAGCTGGCGCGAGCGGCGATGCGCATCGCGGTAGGTGTAGCGGTGGATGCCGCCCTCGGGCAGGCGCGAGACGATTTCCGTGTCGCCGTGAAACTCGTCGGCGTGACGGATCAGGCTAGAGATCATCAGCGGCATGTTCATCATCTGTCCGAGCATGGCGTTTCCTCCTTTGTCTGGCGTATCGTTATTTTAGAAATTGCCGCCGGTGGCGGCCAGCACCCGGTCGCGCAGCGCGGTCAAGCGCGGACCGATGTCGGTGATCAGGCGCTCCCGGCTCATGTCGAACACCGGACCGCTGACGTTGAGGGCGAGGATCTGGGCGCCGTCGTTCGAGACCATGGTCGTGCCCACGGCCCAGACCTCCTCCTTCCATTCGCCCAGCGACAGGCAGAAGCCGTGAGTGGCGTAGTCCTTCACCGCCTGCTCGATGCCGGCGCGGACCTTCGGCCATTCCTTCTTCGGCGTCTGCTCGCGGTAGCGCTCGACGATCTCGTTGCGCGCCGCCGCCGGCAGGGCGGCGAGATAGGCGCGGCCCATCGCCGTGGTGCCGTGCGGGACGCGCTGCCCGACCGCCATGTGCATGCGGAACATCTGGCTGCCCTGGCAGATTTCGAGAAAGATCATGTGCTGGTCGCCGTCGCGCGCGCCGAGCGAGACCGTGCCCTGGGCGTACTCGGCCAGCTCCTGCATCAGCGGCTGGGCGACGACGCGCACGTCCAGACCGGCGAGATAGGGATAGGAGAGCGACAGCACGGCCGCCCCGAGGGAGTACTTGCCGAGCGAGGGCGAGTATTGGAGGTAGCCGAGCTCGGTCAGGGTGTGGGTGAGGCGCGAGATGGTCGGCTTGGGCAAACCGGTGCGCGCGGCGAATTCCTGGTTGCCCAGGTGGCGCTCGCTGGCCTTGAAGCAGCGCAGCACCTGCAGACCGCGCGCCAGCGCGGCGATGAACTGGCGGTCCTTGTCGGCGACGGCGCCATGGGATGAGCCGGCCGCTGGGCGAGTGAGGGTCATGGGGCGCTAGTCTGACGGAGGAGCGACGGCTCGTCAATTTGCAAAATGCGGTTTCGCTGATCGAAACCGCGCGCGGCTATGAGTCGTCGTTGCGAGGCGCGCAGGGCCGCGGCAACGCCCCGGCGTCAGGCGAAATCGGCGCGCAGGGCGTCGGCCCAGCAGTTGGGGGTCTCGAACAGGCGCACCCGTTCCAGACGCAGATGGTTGCCGTAGGTGTCGCGGTAGACGGGATCGAGCGTGATGAAGGCGATCGCGGCGAGGTTCTCGGCGGTGGGCACGGCGTCGAGCAGCACGGTCTTGTGCCCGGGCAGGCCGGCGAGGAACTCGACCACCTCGGTATCCTTGCGGTAGGCGAGGAAGGCGTGGTCCCAGGCGTCGATCAAGTGCCGCCTCGCCAGTGCCTTGATTTCCGAGAAGTCCATGACCATGCCGTTGGCCGGCTGGCCGCTGGCCTCGATGATCTCGCCCGACAGCGTCACCTCGAGCGCGTAGCGGTGCCCATGCAGGTGGCGGCACTGGCTCAGGTGGTCGGGGATGCGATGGCCCGCGTCGAATTCGAGGCGGCGGGTGATCTGCATGGGTGGTCTGCGAAAAGAATCTTGCGGCGAGGGGAGAGGCGGCGGATTATAGCACCCGCTTAAAATCCGCTTCCATTCCCTAAGGGAATACTGATCGAGTACGATCTCGTCATTGCGAGCGCAGCGAAGCAATACGATAAGCGCTCAGAATCATCACCCTGTAGATCGCCACGCCCCTTTTGAGCTCGCGATGACGGACCTATTCAGCCATTTCCCTAGCGCCGCCGATGAACGCTCCAAAACAACTCGACACCGCCGACCACAGCCGCGACAGCGCCGGCATGACCTACGTCTATCCGGTGGTCTCGCGCCGTGCCGGCGGCGTCTCGATCGGCATCAACCTCAATCCGAACAACGCCTGCAACTGGCACTGTATCTACTGCCAGGTGCCGAACCTGGTGCGCGGCGCCGCCCCGGCCATCGACCTTGCCCTGCTTGAGCGGGAGCTGAGCCTGTTCCTGGAGCAAGTGCTGCACGGCGACTTCCTGCAAACGCGCGTGTCCGAGGGGGCTCGGCGGATCGAGGACGTCGCTTTTTCAGGCAACGGCGAGGCGACCAGCGCGCGCGAATTTCCCCAGGCGCTGGAAGTCGTCGAGCGGATTCTGGATCGCTCGGGCCTGCCGGGCGAGGTCAAGCTGCGGCTGATCACCAACGGCAGCGGCCTCGATCGCGCGCCGGTGAGGGCGGCCATCGCGCGCCTGGGCGGGCGCAACGGCGAGGTGTGGTTCAAGCTGGATGCGGGCAGCCGCGCCGCCATCCGCCGCATCAACGGCGTCGATCTTGACCCGGAATTGATCCTGAAGCGCCTGCTGCGCTGCGCCGAACTGTGTCCGACCTGGGTGCAGACCTGCGTCTTCGCGCAAGACGGCATTCCGCCGGCGGAGGCGGAACTGGCGGCCTGGCTGGCGCTGCTCGACCGAGCCAGGGGGAAGATCGCCGGCGTGCATCTCTACGGCCTGGCGCGCCCCTCGCAGCAAGCCGAGGCGCCGCGCCTGGCCCGCCTGCCGGCAGCATGGCTCGAAGCCCTGGCGCTGCGGCTGCGCGAACGGGGGCTGAACGTCTGCGTCAGTCCTTGACACCTGTGAGGTGCAAGCACCTCACAGGTGCAAGCCAGCCATCAAGCGGCTTTCTTGGTCTTGTTGCTGCGCGCCTGCTTCTTGAGGGACTTGTAGAGCTCCGGATCGTGAGCCTTCAGGAACTCGACGATTTCGAAGTCTTCGCGCCGCACCTTGGCGATATCGATTTGTTCGACATGCACCAGACGCAGCAATTGCTGTACCGGCCGCGGCATGTTGCGGCCGCTCTCGTAACGGGAACCGCCGCTCTGCGTCACACCCAGCTTGGACCAGAACTGCTGCTGGTTCATCGCGAGCTTGCGTCGGATTTCGCGGGCGTCGATATTTTCCATGCTCTTCATAATCGAATCCTTATGTGTGAAGTAATACATCGAAATAATACAATGGCTTATAAGTTATTACCTTAGTGGTACGTCCTAAGTATAAATGCTATTCGATCAACATACAATATGCGCAACGATTATTTTTGTTTCGAGATGTTGCCGGGTCCGGCCATGCCGTCGTCGGGGGCCCGGATGTGGCCGCCCGCGGGCGCTTCGCTTATACTTCCGCTTTCTCGAAACCCGTGAAGGTGGCCCGCGATGACCTACGTTGTGACCGAATCCTGCATCAAGTGCAAATACACCGACTGCGTCGATGTCTGCCCGGTCGATTGCTTCCGCGAGGGGCCCAACTTCCTCGTCATCGATCCCGACGAGTGCATCGACTGCACGCTGTGCGTCGCCGAGTGTCCGGTCGAGGCAATCTATGCCGAGGACGACGTGCCCGCCGGCCAGGAGAACTTCACCACCTTGAATGCTGAACTGGCGAAGCTCTGGAAGCCGATCATCGAGCGCAAGGAACCGCCGCCGGACGCCGACAAGTGGCAGAAGGTGAAGGACAAGCTGGGTCTGCTCGAGCGCTGATCCGAGCCGGCAGCCGCCGGCCTCGCCGCGTCACTGGAGGCAATATGGAAAGGATCTGGCTCAAGAGCTACCCCGCGGGCATTCCCGCCGAGATCGACGTCGATGAATTCGCCTCCATCGGCGCCATGTTCGAGCGCAGCGTCAAAGCGTTCGGACCCAGGACCGCCTTTATCAACATGGACAAGGCGGTGAGCTATGCCGAACTGGATCGCTTGACGCGCGACTTCGCCGCGTACTGCCAATCCGTGCTCGGGCTCAAGCGGGGCGCGCGCGTCGCGGTGATGATGCCCAACGTGCTGCAGAACCCGATCTGCATCTTCGGGGCGCTGCGCGCCGGGCTCACCGTGGTCAATTGCAACCCCCTCTATACGCCGCGCGAGTTGGAGCACCAGCTCAACGACTCGGGCGCGGAGGCGATCGTCATCGTCGAGAACTTCGCCCACGTGCTGCAGGAGGTCGTGGCCATGACCCGGATCAGGCACGTCGTGGTCACCGGTCTGGGCGACATGCTCGGCACGGTGAAGGGCGGGCTGGTCAATTTCGTCGTCAGGCACGTCAAGAGGATGGTGCCGGCCTTCTCCCTGCCGCAGGCGATCGGCTTCAAAGCGGCGCTCTCGCGCGGCGCCGCGGAGACCTTCTCGCCGGTTCCGGTCGGACACGACGACATCGCCTTTCTGCAATACACCGG
>Ga0307376_10000498_pt1 | contig 47968 bp, 68 predicted proteins | sample TR2MG_FD_202536 | JGI IMG/M metagenome (GOLD analysis project Ga0307376, IMG submission 202536) | Soil microbial communities from Risofladan, Vaasa, Finland - TR-2 | ecosystem: Environmental > Terrestrial > Soil > Coastal area > Acid sulfate soil | place: Finland: Risofladan, Vaasa | collected...
TCATCCCTGCTTGCCAACCTAAGCTGACAAGTCTTGCAAACATAGACGCTTGGGTTGTTCGCAAGCCACACTCCCGGCTCGCCTATACGACCGCATGTCATGCAAGAACTTTCCTCATCCAACACAACCCTAGCAGGCGGGCGCACGGATTGCAAGGCGGCGCGCATGGCTCGGCGATATTCGATCCTTGTTTCCTCCGTCATCGTCTTCCATGGCTCAAGCATCCCTAAACCCCTGATGCGCATATGCGTCTCAGCCGCGCGTTCCACATCCGCATCACTCGGCCACTCGGCCTGCTGTTCGAGGGTGGCGGGCAGCGTTTCCAAGGCTCGGTATGCCATAGCGCGAACATCCCACAACGCATCAGGAACAGCAGGTCCGGTGCTTTTGTCGTGCACAAACTCTGCAATTTCCGTTAGCGCATCTCTGTGCAGACTGACAGCGTTCCATGCCTCCCAATCCGCCCCGCCATCGCCCTCGGCGTCGATGAGTGCCGCGTCAAGCTTCTTGGCATTGAACTCGACAACTTCTTCATTCCATGCATGCCCCCAGCCTTCTCCATTCCATGAATGCCCCGATTCACCGCGCATAACAGTCTTGCGCGTTCCGGTTTTTAGAAACTCCCTCAGCTTGTCTTTCATGCCTGCTTCTCCTGTTCGTCGCGCATACGTTCCTTCAGTTCATGCTTCCAGCGAAGACGCAGGCCGTGTTGTTCTGCGCATGCCACGCCAAGACCTATGACCTTGCGCACTTCCTCAAGTGCGGCATTATCGTTTGGCGATCCCGACCATGCTTCCTTGGCCTGACGCAGCGCGTTTTCCATCAACAGAATCCAGCCGCCAACTTCATGCGGATGCTGGTCAATGGCTCCCCACTTGCGATCCTGATAATCCCGCTCGGAATCCACTGCGGCATACACGTCAATTCGATTCATCACCTTTCTCCTGTTCGTCATGCGGGGCAGCAGTGGCGATACGCATGCTGTTGCATTTGTGGCACGGGACGAGGACATAGTTGCTGTAGTGCAAAACCTTCCACGCTTTCGCTTCTTCGATACCGTGCTCATTGATGGCATCGTTGATGTGTTCGTGGCACGCCTGCGTGTAACTAGCGCAATAAATCGGCTGTCCAGTTTCGTCTTGAACGATGAAAACCTCGGAAGATTCGTTCATTCACCTTTCTCCTGTTCGTCGCGGTAGCACATGGCGGCTTGCCATGCAAACCAGCGGTCATTGACGCGGAAATCGTTGTAGCTGCCATCTGCATTTTGTCGAAGGTGCATCGGCTTGCCGCGCTGCTTGCACGCTTTCCATCCGGCAGTCGTCTGCACCCACTGCTCGAAAGCTTCTCGGCTTGTACCAACCGTGGCAGCATGACTGCGAAGATCGAGACCACAAGCATCAATGACGGCCTTTATGCCGATTTCAATTGACGCGTCAAACTGATGGTTATTCGGATCGCCATTCATCCCGACCATCTCAGACAGCGCTGTGACCGAGGCGACTTTATAAAGGTGCACGTATTGCTGAAGATTCATGGCATTCTCCTCTGGCCTGAACCGCGGCAGGTCTTGCACGTCATAAGCAGGCTGCCGCCGAAGGATGCCTTGCCCGGTATACTCCGCTTACCCGATCCGCCGCAGTCAGCGCATGGCTTCGGCAGCATCACGTGACGGCGGGCCATGTCGTAGGCTGTCTTCATCTGGTGGAAGGTAGTTGCCGACCCACCTGGCTTATCGGGGTGCGTGGCGCTCCTCTGAGCCCGCCACGCGGTTTCGACGTCCAGGACAGACGCAGTATCAGGGTCCAAGCCCAGCAGCGTGAAAGCGGCGCTCGTTCTCACTTGACCATCCTCGGCTTGTTGATGACTCGCGACGGGTAACTATCACGGCCGAAGTCCTTGATCGCCTTTAGCGGCTGAGCGCTGGCGCCAGGTGGCAACCGTTGAATCCAGCCGCCCTGATCCAGGAAGTTGGCGATATCCCGCCCGACGCTTGTCATTTGGGGTTCATCCTTTTGCGGGTAATCGTAATCACGACGTTTCCTTGACATGTCACGCTCCCCACAAGAATGAACGGCGCTGAGAACGAGCAGCCAAGACTTCATCGTCAGTGCGGACAGGTCGGCGGGCCTGAGCCGCCCGAGCGCGCTCCAGCTTCTTGCGGGCACGCTTCAGTTGATCGGGTGTCGGGTTAGGCATTGACTTAGCCATCAGGTCAATTCTCCGGTGGTGTGTAATCAAGAAAACTGTCCTCGACTTCACCAAGTAAATCGTTGATGAATGGAATCAGGTCGCGGACAACGATCGGCAGACAGCACGGCTCGACGGTGCCGCTGGTCTTGGGCATCGCCAATTCGTTCGCCAGGTTCTTGCGGGCTCGCTCAGCTTGGGGAACCGTAGGGGCGAAACGAATGTAGCCACCGACTGTGACGCGGTAGACGTTTGCCATGGATTTGGTACTCAGCCAGGAAGAAAAAAGCCCGCAACGTCAAGGGGTGAACATTGCGGGCAAGGGCCACTGCCAGCGGCCTCGGAGATGTTCATGCATAAAGGTCAGAACTACAACGCGGCCCTGGCGCGATGGTCTACATGGCGAGCTCCCGCAAGGTTAAAGAAAGAGGAGGTCTGATCGTAGGCTGACGGGTCTTTTTTGTAAACGTGGAGTTTTAATATCCGGCTCGCCGAGCCTTCCCGCCTTTGGTCGGTGCATCCAGGTGCACGACGACTTCCGCCGGCGTAGCCTTGGCCCATCGCTCGGGGTTCCTGAGGATGTAATAGCGGTCTTGCCCGGCCTTCGTCTTGATAGGCCTGCCGTCCAGAACCTGGATCGCTCCAGCGCGCCTCAACTCGCGCCCCAGCCCATTCGCCGTCGTCCCTGTCCTGCCCGTCGGATCGTACAGCATCAACAGGTCTTTGTTGGTGAACAAATCCTTTTGGATGGCTATCTCGCCGACCTTCAGCACGACATCCGGTGATTCGAGCAAGTGCCGCGTCCATGAGCCCAGGTCCGAACGAACGTCGGCGATCATCCGCTCCTTCGCATTGGTATTGAGCGCCGGTGCATTCGGGTTGAAGTCGCCGAGGTCCAGGTTCATGAGGTAATCGAAGACCGCCGATGCACCGCCCGATGCAAGCCAGAGTCCGTATTCCATGTAGAACTCCTCAGGCAACGGAGCCACCATCACTTCATGGATGAAAAATCGCCGGTCGTCGTCTTCAAGAAAAAACGAGTCGGCGTGATTGGAGGTGAACAGGTAGTTGATGCAGTCGCGCACCTCGTAGCTGGGCACGTACTTCGGATTGACCCGGTTCATCTTCTGAGTAATCAGCTTCTTCAGGATGTCGTTATCCTGGCGCTTGTTCGACCCGGTAACATCGTCACCCATCACGAATTGCCGGTTCTCAGCCCACTCGTTGAAATTCGTATGCAGGTCGTCCTGCTTGATTTCCGTGAAGTTGACACCATATATCTCAGCCATGGTGTAACCGACCAGTGATTTGCCCGTACCGTGCCGACGACCGTGGATGACAGCGGATGAAAACACCTTGGACCCTGGATACTGCAGCGGGTAGGCGAGCCATCGCTCGAACCATTGCCTGGTTGCCTTGTTGGTTCCGGTGAACAGGTGATCGAGTAGTTTGCGGAATGGCGTGACGTCGCCCTTGACTGGCTTGCATCCCCAACCTGCCCATGTGTTGTATCCCACGAGCCCGTTCTCGGTCACCAGGCGGCTGCCGCCAGGCGCGTATGTAATCCTGTGTACCTCAGCCCGCAATGGCCACTTCATCCACTCAGCGCCGGCACTGACCCGCTTGTAACGAACCAGGCCCTCGGCCGTGAGTTCTTTGATGCTGGTCGTCAGCGGAGCCGCGAGATGCGACTTCAATGCATCTGGCTTATGCTTGGCCTGAGTCACCTTGTCGATCAAGAGACCTGGATTTGCCACGTAGACATAGCGCTCGTTCAACTCGAACAAGGATTTCGTCAGACCCAGCGCATCGGCGTCATGCAAGAGCGCCGTGAATTCAGCTTCAGCGCTGGCGCCATGGAACACGAGGAAGTCATCGAGGCCGACCTTGGTATCTGGACCGAGGACTTCAGGCAGCCAGGCAAGGTAGACGAAGGCACCGCGCCGCTCCAGTTCGACTGCCAGCTGGCGCAGCGCAGCGACGACGCCCTCCTTCGTGCTGAGGTCAGAATCGAACACGACATATACATTGCGGCGCCGCCAGTCGAAATCTTCGAGCGCGGGCAGCAGGTCCATGCCGTATTTGCTGCAACGGAAGTTCCATACACCACCGAGGCCCATGACGGGGAACCCGGCCTTGACGCCCGCGGCAGCCTTGAGTTCGCCCTCCGTGATAATGAGACTGATGTCTGTGTCGGGCAGCGCATCAGCCCAGTTGTACGTGCGCGGGAGATACAGGCAAGGCAGCGAGCCAGGTAATTGAACATAGCGCCGGTCTTTCGACCGGTCGGCGATCGCGGCGAACTCGATAGTTGAACCGAGATACCTCAGCCGGTAGAAAGGATCAGACGCTGGCCAATCCGCCATGGGTTTTCCCCATGCGTCGAAGTAGTTGAGGCGCAGCGCGGGCTTCGCGTCGAAGCTGAAATTCAATGCAGCGGTATCGGCTGGCGCCACGGGCTCGATACCCAATGCGATGGCGTCGCCCTGGTCGAGCCCGGACAGTGCCAGCTTCTCAAGAAACAGGTCCATGGTGACAGGGTCAACAGGCGCCGCAACTTTGCGTGATTTCATAATTGTGCTCGATGACATCGCCAGTGGAACGATGCTATTGGTTAACCCGGCTCCTCAGCACGAAGCCACTCCGGGTCTTGCGCTTACTCAGCAAAGCGAAAGGCGCCACCCCGGCCATACCTTGGCTGAGGAGGTGCGCAAGCTACGGCGGCCCAATGGGTGGCAGCTTACGCGACCGGGGTGGCAGACGAATCGTACTAAAACGAAAAATTGGAAGATACGTGGATGCTCAGTAGCGAAGTCGGCCGTCGGGGAAATGAGTATAGCGGCGAAGTGCCTCGTCGAGTCGATCGAACGACTTGACACCTGAGGCTTCCACCTTGTCGGCGTCTGACCGGAAAAACGACACTTGCCCATGAGGGAAGTGTTTGTGTTTGATAATGCTTGAGTAACCTGATTTCGATTGCTCTGCCGTCATCAGCCGCAGGTCGATCGTTCGCACTGTGACACCACAGAACTTGGCGAGCTGGTTGCGCGACGCAGCGAAGCGCCCGAGCTCGTTCATGTTTTCGATCGTACCGATGTCGACGATCAGGTCGACGACGTCGTAGGCAGTGACGTGGTGCTTGGACGCGGCTGGATTATTCCACTCCGGTCGACGACCAACGAGAAACTTGTTTTCGCTCAGCGACGAACCGCAGGCTTTGAGGACCGTATCGAACTCACTGCCCAGCGACGCACGCTGCTGATGCGGAATCGCGTTGCTGAGCTTTGCGAGGGCGAGAACCAGAGTTGGATCGAGCTTTGACATGGAAGGCTCCAGGTAAGGAAGTCGCGCGGATCGTACGACCCAGGCGGATAATTGAGGAACGTGTAATTTCATGTGAGGCTGAAGAAACGGGATAAGACCGGGGATTCTGAGGGACCAAGCGCGCTGTTACAGAAAAGCAGGATACAGGGGCTAACTTCTTTCTATCTCTTCCTTTCTTCTTCCTTATATTTATTATAAAGAAGATTAAGCTTAAAGAGAAAGAGTTAGGGGGTGTATCTGTCTTTTCTGTATCGGCGCTTGATTTCGCCAGTTTAGTCCTCCACATGTCAGTGGAAAAAACTTCGGTCTAAGATCTCCGCCGATATCGATGATTCGCCCCCATGAGCACAGCGCGGTGAGTCACAGGCTGAAAATTACCAATCACATCTGGAGTTGATATGTCGCCCATTGAGCTTGGTGTCCAGATAATCAACGACACGTTATCAAATCATCTCCCATTCACACTTGACTCCCGCGCCGCACGCATTCAACTGCTCAGCACAGGATTGCAGGAATCAGGATTCACCCACCGGGTGCAAATGGGTGGCGGCCCAGCTCACAGCTTCTGGCAGATCGAAGGCGGCTCGATGTCTGGCATCGCCAACATCTTCACTCACCCCCACGCCCTGGCCATCCTTCAAGACGTCTGTGCGAAGTACGCCATACCGTGTACGCGTTTGGATGTCTATACGGCGATCGCGGCAAACGACTTGCTCGGCTGCGTCGTCGCCCGGCTCATATACCTGTGCAATCCCGACCCGTTTCCCACACCTGGAGATGAACAAGCTGCCTGGCACTACTACTTGGGCACGTGGCATCCAGGTCGCCCGCGCGTTGATTCATGGGCAACGAACTACGCGGCTGCGCTTCAGGCGTTCCCTGCATGAGCAATCCCGTCGACTTCTGGATGGGACTTAGCGCCAGGTTGAGCGCTGCCGCTGCCGGGTTGGCTGGTGGCATTGTTTCTTTGGCGTTCATTCAATCGCTGACCCTGCTTCAGGCGGCAACCTCAGTCGTCGTTGGTATGCTTACGGCGTACTACCTGACGCCCGCCGTCATCTTCGGCCTCGGTCTCGATACACACCTGCAGAATGCGATCGCCTTCGTCATCGGACTCAGTGCATTGAGCATCCTGCCGACGATCAAACAAGCCGCGATCCTCTGGGCACGGCACATAACGCGCGAACCTCCAGAGCCACCCAACAAAGGCAAAGGAGAAAGCCCGTGAACTATGAAGGATTCATTAACCTGGTCGACATCGTTTTCCTCGTCATCATCCTGGTCTGCGGATTCGACGAGGTCCGCCTGGTCAATGGGGTGCGTAACCCGATCAGAGCCACGGCATTCGGATTCATCACGCTCGGTGCGTTCGGCTGGATCAGCGCGGACATCTACGGCGCGACGTTGCATTGGTACATGATCTTGCTGCATGGCGGATTCGCCGTCGCTGCCATGATCCTCGCGCGTACGCACTACGCTCGCCGCCGGTCGACCGACAACCCATTCCGTCACCCGATCCAACGTCAATGGAGAAACCGCAAATGATCAGCTCGATTGTCGGCGCCATCATCAGCTGGCTGTTCAGTTTCCTCCAGGCCGAGCACCAGAAGAAGGTCGTGGAAAAGGCCATTGTCACCATGAACCAGGGCGGCGTGCTCGCTACCCACCAAGCGGAGCAAACAGATGTCCAAATCCAAACTGATCGTCAACAGAACCAGGCAGCATCGGATCATGTGGCTTCTCTCGGGCCTGATGCTCGCGGCCACGGTGGTAGCCTGCTCGAACAATCCGCCGCTGCCCAGCGCAGCGTCGACGCGGCTAACAATCAACTGCCACGAGCATGAACCCGATGAACTTCTTCCGCCGGTTCCTCAGCCGAATCCACTCGTTGACGCCGACCCTGGTGGTAACTACGCCCGCGCCGTTGCAATCATCGATGCCCTGCGCGCCTACGCCGGACAGCAGAATGTCTACATCACTCGAGCCGCTGGTGCCCTCCAGCTCGAACGTGAGAAACGCCACGGCACCGCAACCTGCCTCGATTCACTCCGAGCCCAAGGGCTCATCTACTGACCTGGAGTCAATGCTCATGCAAATCTTCGCCCTGATCCTCAGCTTCATCACCCAACTCCCCGGCATCATCAAGCTCATCGACCAGGTCGTGTTGAGCGTCGAGGCGGCGTTCCCGACGGCCACCGGCAGCCAGAAGCTCGCAGCTGCAACGGCCAAGGTCAACACGATCCTCGGAGCGGCCGTGACCGACTCGCAGGCGCTCAGCAGTTTGACGACCGTCGTCACGCCACTGATCAACGCATCCGTCGCGGCGTTCAATGCAGCAGGCACGTTTACCAAGCCTTCAACTGGCTCCGCACAGGCGGCGCCGACTGCCTGATACCTGGTTGACAGCAATGCATCTAAGTGACCCTGACGATCAGGGTCACTTTGCTCAAGGAGAGACGTGATGAATACCAAGTATCAATGGCAACTGAAACCGCTCGTCGTGTGCATCTGCCTGGCGCTATACGGCATTCCCATTCCCCTGGTTCTTCGCCCACACTGATCATGCCTGCCCGCATCAAACCAGCCGTGAAGAAAAAGGCGCCAGCCAAGAAGCCGGCGGCTGAGGTCGTCGTGCGCAAGCCGATCCTGAAGCCGGGCACGAAGGTCCAGCGCAAAATGTTGGCGAACGAAGGCATCGACATCGTCAAGCGCAAGCGTGGCCGGCCGCCAGGTTCGAAGAACCAGCGCGCTGAGGAGTTGCTTGAAGTCATCGAGACGGAAGGCCTCACGCCGCTGGAGTACATGCTTGTCGAGATGCGCAACTCCAAGAATGACAAATCGACGCGCCTGAGTGCCGCGCGCGATGCTGCGCCATACCTGCATCCACGGCTGTCCAGCATCATGCACCGTGGTGACCCCAAGGCTCCGCTGCTCCCGTCTGAAATCACGCCGGATGAATTCGAAACAGCAGCCAGGAAGTTGCTCGATGAGATCTGAACTTCGCCGCGAATACACTCCGCACGAACAGTTCACCGCTGGTGTACTGGCTCGCGAGGACTTGTACTTCTTCAGCCGGTGGATGTTCCTGCAGCGCTATGGGTTCGCGTGGGTAGGAGCTGACCACCACCCCATCATCTGCAATGCATTGATGCGGGTATACCGTGGTGAGACTCAATTTCTCATCATCAACATCCCGCCGCGGTACAGCAAGACTGAGCTGGCAGTCGTCAACTTCGTTTCCTGGTGCTTGGGCAAGGTGCCCGACAGCGAGTGGATTCTGCCCAGCTACGTCTCAGCCCTGGCCACGAAGAACAGTTACGCTATCCGCGAACTGTGCAAGCACGAAGCGTACGAGGCCATCTTTCCCGATGTCATCATCTCCAGTGACTCGTCAGCGAAGGGCGACTGGGGAACAACTCAAGGCGGTCGTGTCTATGCGCCTGGTGTCGGTGGCCCGACGACTGGTATGGGCGCAGGCAAGATGCGCGATGGGTTCGGCGGCGCGATCATTATCGATGACCCGCACAAAGCCGATGAAGCACGATCTGATGTCATGCTGGCGAATGCAATCAGCTGGTATCACGACACGCTCCAGTCGCGCCGCAACAATCCAAAGACACCGATCATCCTGATCATGCAGCGACTGAATGAAGACGACCTGTCGGGTCACTTCCTTGGTGGAGGCACGGGCGACAAGTGGGAACATCTATGCCTGCCAGCGATCAAAGCCGACGGCACGGCGCTGTGGCCCTGGAAACACAAGATTGAAGAACTCCGCACCATGGAGAAGGCTCGTCCCTTCATGTTTGCCGGTCAGTACATGCAGACACCGAGCTCAGCTCAGGGTCTCGTATTCAAGCCCGACAACATTGGCATCCTGCCCGCCATGCCACTCGAGCGGATCAAGTGGGTGCGTGGTTGGGACTTCGCCAGCAGTGTCCCGGAGAAGGGCAAGACTGACCCCGATTGGACCGTCGGCGTACGTATAGGCGAGCGCCCGAACGGCCGGTATGTCATCGCTGATGTCGCCCGCGACCAGGGAACCCCCGACACCGTCGAAACAATGCTGAAGGCGACGACCAAGCGCGATGGCACAGGCGTCAAGGTCGATCTTCCGCAAGACCCCGGCCAGGCAGGCAAATCACAGATCCTCGGGTTCACCAAGTTGCTCAAGGGATATCGCGTATCGTCATCCCCGGAATCAGGCGACAAGATCACGCGGGCTGAGCCGTTCGCTGCTCAGGTCAATGTCGGCAACGTGGACATGATCGCCGGCGAGTGGAACGACGCTTATGTTCATGAGTTGCGAGTCTTCCCGAATGGCAAGAAGGACGACCAGGTCGATGCCAGTTCACGGGCCTTCAACAAACTGACTGAGTCGCCGGCACAAATGCACATCAGCGACGCTCTTCTCAGGAAAACAAGCAAATGAAAAAATTCTTCGCATGGTTGTCCAGGCTTTGTGTCAGCTCGCCACCTGCTGCAGACGCTGCGCCAGCAAAGAAGCCTCAGAAGCGGCGCCGGATTCCGTGGGATAGATTGATATCCCTGGTAGCGCCGAAACTCACTGCGGCGCCTCAGTTGAAGCTAGCGCCGGCCAAACCGATGAAGGGTGTCATACCCGAATCAGCCTTGAAGGAAGTCCTGGCCTGCGACGCTACGCCGTACGACCAGTTCAATTCATCGGGGATGAGCCAATATGCATTCCCTGGCTACGCCTACCTGGCCGAACTGGCCCAGATTCCTGAATACCGCCGGCCAGGTGAAGTCATCGCTGAGGAGATGACGCGGGAGGGCATCGACTTCCGCAGCACGGGCGATGATAACAAGAACGACAAAATCGCGAAGGTCGAAGCGTGGTTCACGAAGCACAAGGTCATGTCGATCATGCGCGAGGCGCTGGAGCGCGATGCATGGTTCGGGCGCTGCCAGGTTTATCTTGATGTCACGATGCCGAACAGCAAGGCTCTGGCCTACGACGACCCGAAGGAATTGAATACTCCGCTGTCGCTGTCTGACAAGAAGATTACCAAAGATTCCTTTGTCGGTTTGCGACTGATCGAGCCCACCTGGAGTTATCCCGGCGTCTACAACAGCATCAACCCGCTCGCCGCCGATTATTACAAGCCGCAAAGTTGGTACGTGATGGGCAGCGTCGTCGACAGTTCGCGCTTGCTGATGATCTGCAGCAACCCGGTGCCTCAGCTTCTCAAGTCAGCATACAGTTTCGGTGGTGTCTCGCTGTCTCAGCTGGCGCAGCCTTACGTGAACAACTGGCTACGCACGCGCCAGGCAGTCAGCAACATGGTGCACAGTTACAGCACGTCAGGTCTCAAGACTGACATGGCATCACTGCTTCAATCGCCGGATGGCGACGACGGTGGCCAGGATGATGTCATCAAGCGATCCCAGCTGTTCGCCAACATGAAAGACAACTTAAGTCTGATGCTGGTCGACCAGGCGACTGAGGAGTTCTTCCAGTTCAACGCCAGTATCGCCGGCCTGGACAAGCTGCAGGCTCAGAGCCAGGAACACATGAGCGCGGTAACACTGATTCCGCTCATCAAGTTGTTCGGTGTTACACCGTCCGGGCTGAACGCAAACAGCGACGGTGAAATCCGTGTGTTCTACGATCGCATAGCAGCGCGCCAGGAGAAGGACCTGCGTGGCCCGCTCCAGATGATTTTGAAGGTCGCCCAGCTCGATCTGTTTGGCAAGATCGATGAAGCCATCACCTTCGTCTTCAAACCGCTCTATCAACTGTCGGCGACTGAGGAAGCTGCAGTGCGCAAGACGGATGCCGACACCGCAGCTGTATTGATCAACGCTGCCGTGATTTCACCACTTGAAGAACGCGAACGTTTGTCGAAAGACCCAGATAGCCTTTACTCTGGGCTTGATATCAGCACAGGACCAGACGACGATGAGAACCCCGACGCAAATCCAGAACGTGCTCCGGAAGAAGAGGGTGAACCAACCAACCGATCAGATACAAGGTCGGTTGCCGCGGACCATTCCAAACATCGGCATTGAAGCCTGGTATCGTCGCCGGATCATTGACGAAATAGCTGCCATGAGAAAATCCGTTTTCTATTGGTTGACTGCTGCATATCGCGGCACGGGCCTGGCTGATGATGCACTGCCTAGCAATGAAATGCAGGACGCTTTGCGCAAACTCACTACCAAGTGGGAAGGCAGTTTCCAGCGCATGGGAGTCTGGCTCGCCCATTCTTTCGCTTCTGGTGTAGAATCCTACTCGGACAAAAGGCTTAATGCGGCATTGCGCGATCGAGGCATGACGGTTAAGTTCATTCAGACTGAGGAAACACGCGACGCGCTTCAAGCAGTGATCAACGAGAATATCGGGCTTATCAAAAGTATCCCCGAGCAGTGCCTCTCAGAAGTTCAAGGGTTGGTAATGCGATCAGTCGCCCGCGGGCGCGATCTGGGCTCATTGACGCAGGACTTGGAGAAACGCTTCAAGATCACTCGTCGCCGCGCGGCATTCATTGCCCGCGATCAGAACAACAAAGCCACGAGTGTGATGGCTGCTGCCCGTCAGCAGCAACTGGGAATTGATGAAGGCGTATGGAAGCACAGCCATGCGGGTAAGACTCCGCGACCGAGCCATGTGGAAGCTGATGGAAAGCGATTCAAATTGAACAAGGGCATGTACCTGGATGGCAAATGGGTCATGCCTGGCGAAGAACCAAATTGTCGTTGCACATGGGAGCCGGTTCTTCCGAGTCTGGAGAGTGAACAATGAATGGCAACGGTAATACTTGATATGCCCATCAAATCATGCAAGCTGCCAGGCGGCAAGGACGGGTTCCAGTGGGGCGACCACGGGACCTGCTATGTTGACCGCTCCAAGGCTGAAGCGCAGGCCGCTGCAGCCCATGCAAACGGGTTCGTAGGGGATTCTGGCGAGATGGCGGCAGGTATCGCGCTGATTCGTGACGGATCGGTTCTCTTGATGCAGCGCTCGGTAAGCAGTACGTACGGTGGTCTCTGGAGTTTGCCGGGTGGCAAGGTCGAGGAAGGTGAGCAACCTGATGACGCCGCGTGTCGTGAGTTGTACGAAGAGACGGGCATCTCGATCGAACCCGGCGACCTGCGCTACCTGAGCACTGACCCGGAAGGTGAGATGGACTTCTTGGCTTTCATTGCTCCGGCGCCAGCATCGGCCAATGTCGAAATCGACCAAGAGCATGGGTCGTTCGGCTGGTTCCCGCTGAATGCCTTGCCTCAGCCGCTGCACCCGAGCCTGGTCAAGAGTCTGGGCTCAGGCCTGTTGCACGCCGGTGTCATGGCACAGGACATCGAGACCTGTGCGATGGATCGCGACTCAGTCCGCGAGTACGACAAGGTCGGTCGCCTGCGTGTCGAGATGTCCAACATCAGCAAGGCGAACGTCTGCGATTACTACGGGCGTGAGATTCCACACTACAAAGAACTTGGGCTGAACCCCGACAAGATCTACAAGTTGCTGCGCGACCCGGTGGAACTGGCCAAGGCAGCACCGACGTTCAACGGTATTCAGCTTCTGTACACGCATACGCCTGTGAGTGCAGCCGACCCGAAGAAAGAATACGTGGTCGGCTGCACGGGCAGTGATGCCGTGTTCAACCCGCCTTACCTGCAAAACTCGTTGGTCTTCTGGGACAACGCCGCGATCGCGGCGATCGAGACCTTCGAGATGAATCAATTGTCTTCGTCGTATCACTACGACGCGGACATGACGCCCGGCGACTATGAAGGTGTGGCCTACGACGGCCGCATGATAAATATCGTCGGCAACCACGTCGCCCTCGTAAAGGTGGGCCGTGCTGGCGCTGACGTTGTTGTCGGCGATTCTCAACCCCTGGAGCATAGCAACATGACCAAAAAGACAAGTGCCAAGGCGGTCGCCCAGCGCGCCGCCCTCGGAGCCTATCTGAGGCCTGCACTGGCCAACGATTCGGCCCCGATTCCGTACGATCGACTGCTGAAGGCCAACGCTTCGCCGTTGGTGACGGCGCGCGCCACTGCTGCACACTACAAGACCAAGTTCGAGGTCAACCCGAAGGAGCTGGCCAACATCCTGCAGCTGGCGGCCGATGAGGCCCCCGACGACGATGCCGAGGACGAGGAAGAGGAGACCGAGGAAGAGCGGAAGGAACGCGAAGCCAAGGAAATGGCGGCCAAGGACAAGAAGGCCAAGGACGAAGCTGATCCGAAAAAGCCGGTCGATCGTTCGCTCGGCAAGGACAAGGAAGAAGACGACGACGACAAGGACAAGGACAAGGAAGACCGTACTGCAGCCGATGCTGCTCTCGTGAAACGGATGCAGAACGACTTCAAGGCACTGCGCCAGGCCGAACGCGATGTCGCTCCACTCGTCGGCGAAGTCGCCGCCATGGACAGCGCTGAAGAAGTCTACCGCTACGCCCTGGGTCAGGTCGGCGTTCCGCACAAGGGCGTTCATACCAGTGCACTCGGTACGCTCGTCGGCATGGCCCGCACTCAGGCCAAGGCTCCCACACTCCGGGCTGTCCCGGCCATGGATTCCGATGCGCGTTCGGAGTTCTCCACCAAGTACGCTGGCGCCAGCCAGATCAAGAGGATCTGAACATGAGCTTTCAGAAGACAGTCAATATCACTCCGGCGCCGGCCATCGAAGGTGATTTCGCTTCGGCGAATCCGCGCGCCAGCGCATGTGCCGGTCCTGGCGAGCTGGTTGCCGATGCAGCTGGCGTCACGGTCGGCCGTTTCGCGTGGTCCGACACCAACGGGCTCGTGCTGAACTCCGGTTCAGGCGTCCCGACCGGTTTCGTGCACCGCGACATGCAGGCGCTCATCACGACCTGGTTGGGCGAAGCGTCCATGCTGATCCCGCAAGGCCAGCCCGTCACGCTGATGTCCCAGGGCGACTTCTGGGCGCGCTCCGGCAATGCGGCCGTTGGCAAGCAGAAGGTCTTTGCCAACCTGGCCGATGGCACCGTTCTGTGCGATACGGCGGGCGCCACCGTCGGTGCAACGGCGTTCACTGCCAGCATCGCGGCAGGCGTAGGTGGTGCGCTCAGCGTCATGAGCGTTTCCGCTGTTTCTTCCGGTACGCTCGTTGCGGGCCAGGAAGTTTCCGGCGCCAGCGTTGCACCCGGTACGACCCTCGTTGCATTGCTGTCCGGTGTCGCAACTGGTGTCGGCACATGGAGCGTCAGTGTCGACCAAGTCGTCGCCAGCGAAGCCATGACGACCGCCGGCTACGTCGAGACAAAATGGTCCGTGCCCGCAGGTTTCTCTTGCGGTGCCGGTGAACTCGTCAAGATCACTTCCTGGAACTGATTACCATGGACCACATCGAAGAACTGCACATCCTGGCCCAGGATTACGGTATCCAGTTCGTGGATACACGTATCGAGGGCTATCTCGACCGAGCGAAGTTCGGTGGCAATTTCGGCCTCGCAGCCGACGCGCAGCCGACGCTCATCTCCACCAGTAATGCCGGTATCCCGGCCTACCTGGCCAACTACCTCGACCCGAAGCTCATCGCTGTCTTGGTCTCGCCGATGAAGGCAGCCAAGATCATCGGCGAGACCAAGAAGGGCGATTGGACCACCCTCACGGCTCAGTTCCCGATCGTCGAATCGACGGGCGAAGTGTCATCCTACGGCGATTACAGCAACAACGGTCAGTCGTCCGTCAATGTCAACTGGGTGCCACGTCAGTCGTACCACTTCCAGACCGTCACCAACTGGGGCGAGCGGGAGCTGGATATCGCCGGTGAAGCACGCATCGACTACGCCGCACGACTCAACATCAGTTCGGCACTGACCATCAACAAGGCAGCGAACAAGATCGCTTTCTTCGGCGTGGCCGGCCTGCAGAACTATGGCCTGCTGAACGATCCCGATCTGCCGACACCGATCAGCCCAGCGCCGACCGGTACGGGCTCCAGCGTCCTCTGGAGTACCAAGACGGCTGATTTGATCTATGCCGATATCCTGGCTCTGTTCACGCAGCTGATGAACCAGGCGAACGGCACGATCGACCAGGAGCAGAGCATGAAGCTCGTCCTGTCGCCGACCCTCAGCACCAACCTCAACAAGACCAACACGTACAACGTCAACGTCAACGACCAGATCAAGAAGAACTTTCCGAACCTGGTTATCGAGACGGCGGTGGAGTACGACACGGCAGGCGGCCAGCTGATGCAGCTGATTGCCACGGAAGTCGAAGGGCAGGAGACGGCGACTTCGTGCTTCACCGAAAAGATGCGCGCTCACCCGGTCAAGGTTGGCCTGTCCAGCTTCAAGCAGAAGAAGTCGGCTGGCAGCTGGGGCTCGATCATCTTCCGGCCGTTCCTGATCGCCGGCATGTTGGGGATGTAATCCGGCTATACCTGAACGCACATGCGTCATCACAAGCGCCCACTCACATGGGTGGGCGCTTTACTCGAGAAAGGAGCAATTCATGTCAAAGCAATCAGTACAGATGCAGACTCGCCAGGGCAACCAGCCTCAGCCGAACCCCGTCGTCAAAGACCCGTCCGGTTCCAAGGTTCTGGTCGGTTGCAAACTGCCGCAGGGTCTTCATCTTCACCTCGGCGAAGCCCGTGTTACGCTGAATGGCACGAACAGTGCACGTATCATTGGCGGTTACGGGTTGACCGAAGTCGACGCTTCCTTCATGGAGACGTGGCTCAAGAACCACGCGGATACCCGCGCAGTCAAGAACGGTTTCATCTTCGTGCAGAGCAAGTTGAACGACGCCGAAGCAGAAGCGCGGGACAACACCGAGAACAAAAACGGGTTCGAAGGCGTGAATCCGAAGGAACCGGTCAAAGGTACCAAGGGCATCACCAAGATAAAAGAAAATGGTGATACTGATAACGACAATGACAAGGAGGATTGATCCATGAACAAGGTACGAGCCAAGTTCAAGTGCATCCACTCCGTCCAGCATGCCCATTGGGAAAAGGGCAAGCAGGGTTCTCACCACGAGTACCACTTCGATGCCGTGTGCGCCGATGAAGTGCCGGAAAATCAGCGGTTCCACAAGGCCACACCGAGCGGGAAGCTGAGCATGTACGTCGATAACGGCGCCGTCTCGTTCGAGCCGGGCAAGTCGTATTACCTTGACTTCACCGAAGCGGAGTAACCCATGACCACAGGTGTCGTTACTTTCGTGACTGCGGATTTCATCATCCGCTATCCGGAATTCACTGCGATACAAGCAGCACTGCCATCGTACTTCGGTGAGGCGACCCTGTACCTGGACAATTCTGTCAATAGCCGTGTCGTCAATGTCGAGACACGGTTGCCTCTTTTGTGGATGCTGACTGCTCATATCGCCGCCTTGAATGGTGGGGTGAATGGGCAGGCAGCAACCCCATTAGTTGGAAGGATCAGCACGGCCAGCGAAGGCTCAGTATCCGTCGCTGCAGAAATGCCTGGCGCTGACGCGAGTTCGGCTTGGTTCATGCAAACCAAATATGGCGCGGCATACTGGCAAGCGACGACTCGCTTTCGCCGGATGCGTTATGTCTTGGCTTGCAATCCTCAGGCCGGAGCTCCGGCTCCATTCCCGCAAAGGCAGCAGTGATGACTGACGGGCTCAAAGGCGGTCAGAAGCTTCAGGCTTACCTGGATGGGCTTCTCAAGCGCGTGAGCACGGCTCAGGCGGTACGTGTCGGGTTCCTTGAAGGGTCGACTTACCCGGATGGCACGCCGACTGCCAAAGTGGCTGCTGCTCAGGAGTTCGGTGCAACGATCGAAATGCCTGCACGGCAACAGACCATCTACCGCAAAGTTGACAAGTCTGGAGAGTTCCTCAAAAATGGTCGGTTCGTTACCGCAGCCAAATCGAACTTCGCAACTACGCATGAAGTGGAAGCTCACACAATTACGATCCCGGCTCGCCCATACTTCAGACGGATGATTGCCGCGAAGTCCAACGAGTGGGGCGCAGCAAGTGGGCGATACCTCGTGGCTTCTCAGTTTGATGCTGCGAAAGCGTTGGCGCTGATGGGCGAATTGATCCGCGGGCAATTGCAAGGTTCAATTCGTGAGCTGACTGACCCACCGTTGGCCGCCAGTACGATCAAGGCGAAAGGATTTGCCAAACCTTTGATTGCCTCAGGGCATATGCTCAATAGCGTCGATTACGAGGTCACGGAGAAACTTGATGGACCTGCATAATATCGTCTCAGGTGCTATCGGTACGATCAATCCATTCATCTCGGCTGAGGTCTACCAATCGAGTGGATATACCACCACAGGTGATGGCAGTCGTACGCCGACCTATGCGGCAGTGGTAGATTTGCAAATTCAAAAGCAAGAGTTGTCATTCAAGGAACTGAAGCAGATTGAAGGGCTCAATCTGCAAGGGATTTTCTGCACGGTTTACCTGGAGGGTCAGATCTTCGGTGTTGATCGCGGGACAGCGAAGGGCGGAGACAAGTTCGTCTTCAATTCTCAAACCTGGTTAGTCGTTGCCGTGCCCGAGCAATGGCCTGACTGGTGCAAAGTAATTTTGTGCTTGCAGGTAACTTCATGACCGCTCCGACGATTTCGATTACTGACGTTCAACTGCGGACTGCCGTACGGAGTTTCTTGCTCCCGTTGATACCTGCTGGTTGGGAAGTCATCAGGTCACAAGACAATCGAGTTCCCATGCCCGCTGGTAATTTCGTTGAGATATTGATTGCGACGACGAAGGCTCTTTCGACCAACAAGACAGCCTACACAGATCCAGGTTCTAACCCGGGCGTGCAAGGAAACACTGCCAGCATGGAGGCACGTATACAACTGGATTTCTATGGCGCGGCCGCACCGGACGTGGCCCAGACAGTGAGTCGACTGATCCGCACCGATTACGCCTGCCAGCAGTTCGCTGCTTCAGGTGTAGACATGCAACCGCTCTACTCAGAAGAACCACGCAATACGACGATGCTCAATGCAGAGTCACAATATCAAGAGCGATGGACGATGGACCTCATCGCTCAGTTCAACCCCATCGTTGAAGTACCGATGGATTTCGCAGCTCAACTCGCGATCAACCTTGTTGATGTAGACGTTAAATACCCACCCTTAGGATGACACCACCATGATCAATGTCCGCAGTATCGTTCAAGTCAATCCGGCTGTTCTTGCAGCGGCGGGTAGTGCCGTCGACCTCAATGGCCTCTTCCTCACTCAGTCTCCTTACCCTCCGATTGGTACGGCTCCGAGTTTCGTCAGCGCTGCTGACGTCGGCGCGTACTTCGGGCTGTCCAGCAACGAATACAAGGCCGCGCAGATTTACTTCACTGGCCCGGTCAACGCAACCAAGACACCGGGCAAGATGTATTTTGCCCAGTATGCTGAAGTGGCGGTTAGTGCGTACCTGCGTGGCGGCAGTGTGTTAGGTCTCTCGCTTGCCCAGTTGCAGGCGCTGACCGGTACATTGATCATCACGGCCGATGGTACGGCTAATACCTCGGCTTCCATCAACTTGTCGGCAGCGACCAGTTTCTCGAATGCAGCCACGATCATCCTGGCAGCGTTCACCACGCCGACGTTCAGTATCACCTACGATGCTCAGCATGGTGCCTTCGTCTTCACGAGCGGTACAACTGGTGTAACATCCACCATGGCGGAGGCAGGCGGAACCCTGGCTGCTGATTTGAAGCTGACGACGGCTACAGGCGCCGTTCTGTCGGCCGGAGCGGATATCGCTACGCCGTCATCGGCCATGACCGCCCTGACGGCCATCACGCAGGACTGGGGTGGCTTCGCGACGATATGGGAGCCCGTACTCGCCGACAAGGAAGCATTTTCGGCCTGGACGGCAGCGCAGAACGATCGTTACCTGTACGCTGGCGCTGACAGCGATGTCACGGCGCTCACTTCGGGTTCTACCACCACGTGGGCTTACGCTGTTGGTCAGTTGAAGGAAGACGGCACCGCTCCCATCTTCGGCGACTACACCCACAGCGCGTTCTTGCTGGGTCAGATCGCATCGCTGGATTTCACCCGGCTGAACGGTCGCGCGACGAGTGCGTTCAAGCAGAGTAGCGCCGGTCTGGTTCCGCCAGTCTCCACCGATGCGAACTCTGCCGCACTGCTCGCCAACGGCTACAACTTCTACGGCACTTACGCCACGGGCAACCAGAGCTTCACCTGGTTCTACCCTGGCAGCATGCTCGGTCAGTGGAAATGGATTGACAGTTATGTCAACCAAATCTGGCTGAACGCTCAATTGCAGCTGGCCATGATCAACCTGCTGCTTGCTGTTGGATCGATTCCGTATAACCAGGAAGGCTATGCCCTGGTCGATGCGGCGTGCTTGGACCCGATCGCTGCTGCCGTCAACTTCGGCGCCATCCGCACCGGTGTCCAGTTGTCCAGTGCTCAGGCGGCAGAATTGCAGAATGCCCTCGGCGTCGACGTTTCCAACATCATGTACCAAAACGGTTGGTACCTGCAGATTCTCCCGGCGCCTGCAGGCGTTCGCGCAGCCCGCACCAGTCCGCCAATGACGCTGTATTACATGGATGGCGGTAGCGTCCAGCAGCTCGTTCTCGCCTCCATCGAAATCCAGTAAGGAACCCGACCCATGAAAACCCTCACCTCTGCAAACTCCGTTTTTGCACTCGCCATCACCGGCCTCTATCCGTCGCCGCAGATCCTGAAGGGATACACCACCGACGACGCGTTTACCAGTGAAGTCGTGGAGAACGCCGAGACGATGCAAGGCCTGGACGGCAGGCTGTCGGCAGGTTTCATCTTCAACCCGACCAAGCAGTTGATCACGCTCCAGGCCGACTCGGATTCGCTGGACGTCTTCAACAACTGGGTGTTGGCGATGAAAGCTACTCGCGAAGTTCTGGTTGCCAATGCCAGCGTATACCTGCCGGCGATCAACAAGAAGTATGTCATGACGCGTGGGTTCCTCACCTCGCACACGGCGATCCCCGATGTCAAGAAACTGCTTCAGCCGGTGAAGTACCAGATCACCTGGGAGCAGGTCGCCGGAGCAAGCGTGTAATGGCTCGCAAGATTGTCAAGTACGTCGTACAGGACGAAGGACGAGACAAGGGCAAGGTGTTTGTCATCACTGAGCTCCCATCGGCGCGCGCTGAGCGTTGGGCTCTGCGTGCGTTTCTGGCGCTGTCCCAGAATGGGGTTGACATCCCTGACGATGTCAGCAAGGGAGGCATGGGTGGTCTCGCAGCTTACGGCCTCAGTGTATTGGGACACATTCCATTCGCTGAAGCTGAGGTGTTGTTTTCTGAGATGTTCGAGTGCATCCAGATCCAGCCCAATCCTGCAGACCAGGCGATTGTGCGGGGATTGGTTCCCGACGACATCGAGGAAATCAGTACGAGGATGAAGTTGCGCATGGAGGTTTTCAAACTCCATGTGGATTTTTTGCTGGCCGGCGCGCCATCGACCTCGGGCAAGGTAGTGCCGGCGGGTCAGTAGAACTCGCTGAATACCGCAACGTGTCAAACAATGTGGCGACGGTCGTTTCATCCGGCCTAGCCACGTTGCATGAACTTGATACGGTCTACGGGACAGAAGACTTGTGGGACTTGCTCGAGATTAACGCGGTCAACAGTTACAACAAACAACAACTTGGAAGGGCACCCCAGTGAATATCATTGACGCGCTTGTTGTTACATTGGGGTTGGATACTGAAGACTTCGTTTCTCGGCGCAAGGACGCTGAGACCGGTATCAAGCAACTATCAGCTGTTGCGACAAAAGCATCCAAGGAGAAACAGGATGCAGCAATCAAAGCCAAGCGGGCTGCGACTGACGCCGAGAAGCAAGAACGTGAGCATGAAAAGAAGTTGCGCGAGTCCATCCGGTCTGTGCGCAATGAAGTCGTCGCCTTGTTTGCTACCATGGGCGCTGCGATCGGTTTCAAGACCTTCCTGGCCGACACCATCAACAGCCAGGCTCAACTCGGTCGTCTAGGGGTTAATCTGGGCCTCTCTGCCCGTCGTCTGGAAGCCTGGGGCGTAGTAGCGACGGAAATGGGGGGTTCAGCCACGGACGCATTTGGGGCCTTGCAGGCGGTTGCCGGAGGGCTAGCGGAGGCGTCCATTAAAGGGCATTCAGCATTGACTGACCTGGCCAACGCAAATGGCGTTGCTCTGAAGGACGCCAAGGGTAATGTTCTGAGCGCCGAGGACGCCCTCATAAGCATCTCTGCTCGGATGCGCCAGCTGCCTCGTCAGCAGGCTCTGTGGTTGGCGAATCAATTGGGCGTCGGCTCCATGTTCAATCAACTGGAGCAAGGACCTGATGTATTGCGCAAACAACTCGACGCCGCCTATAGTCTGTCCAGAGTCACGGACGCCAGCGTTGCCAGCGCGCAACGACTCCAGGCCCAGTGGGCTTTGATTCAGCAGCGGTTCAAGGAGACAAGCGAACTCGTCTTCACCAAGTTGGCGCCGATCCTCGAGAAGCTGGCATTGAGGTTCGCAGACTTCCTTGATTCAGTCGACTGGGATTCAGTCATCAAGAAACTTGGTAACCTGGTCGAGACTGTCGGCAATGTCATCAAGGCGTTCGGTGGTTGGCAGACAGTTGCCTATGGCCTCGGTGCGATTCTGGCACTCAAGGTATTGTCGCCCGTGCTCGCCTTGGTCAGCGGGTTGATACGACTGATCCCGTTACTCGCCTCCAGCACTGCCGGTTTGGCTGGCCTGGCTGTCGCCGGGTCTGCTATCGTCGGTTGGAAGATCGGTAGCTTTGTCAGTGACCAGTTGGCAGGAACGAAAGCGGGCGATTGGCTTGGCCGGTTCGAAGGTCACATCATGGCGGGCCTTGGCAATAACAAAGCATGGACAGCTGAGCAAGAAGATGAATGGGGAAACCTGAGCCCAGCGAACCGCAAACAGATAGCGCTGATGTACAATTCCATGACGGCTGGTGACAAGGCAACCTACGACAAGAAGAATCCGAGATTTGCTCAATTGATTCAGTCTGAACTGGCTACACGCAAACGAGCGAGCCAGGTGAGCCAGGCAAGGGCTACGTCTGGTGCTGATCCGATGCATTCGCAGATCTTCGGCACGAACAAGGAATTGTTTGACAGTCTTGAGTCGCGATTCAATCTGCCATCCGGTTTACTCAATCGAGTTTTCCAAAAGGAATCTTCAGGCGGTAAGCATCTGGTTTCGCCGGCAGGCGCACTCGGCCCGATGCAGTTCATGCCGAAGACGGCAGCTTCACTCGGACTGCAAGGAAACGAGGTTAACGACCTGGATCACTCTGCAGCGGCAGCAGCCCAGTACTTCGCCAAATTGATGAAGCAGTTTCACGGCGACCAGGCAAAGGCGATCGCTGCCTATAACTGGGGTCCCGGAAACGTCACCAAGTATGGACTGGGCGCAGCACCGAAGGAAACACGCGATTATGTTGCTGCCGTCCAGGGTTCAGCCGGGCGGGTAGCATCGTCCCGCGAGAATAACACGACGTCATCAGTTCGCACGTCTCAAACTCACATCGGGAAAATCGAGGTTTCGACGAAAGCCACCAATGCAGAAGAACTCGCATCTGACCTGCCGCGCGCGCTATCGCGTAATTCTCTTATCGCTCAAGTTGATTCGGGGATGAACTAATGTCTGCTTCCTTGGTTGCCCTGGCTGCAGAAGTCGGCGATGTCGTCGGCATCGACCTGCTCAATCCTCAGTCGTCGCAATGGCAAGTACTGGATGGGTCGACCGGTTCGATTATCATCACTCCCGATACCGTAACCAGGTTCGAGTTCAAAGGTTCACGAAACATATCCGACTATCCGGTTGAGCAAGGTGCCTTCGCGACTTACAACAAAGTCAAGGAACCTTACGAAATCCGCATGGTGATGATCTGTGCCGGGTTGAATTACGCCCAAAGCGCATTTGATGCACTTGGGCTGAACCTCGGTGCTAGCTACATGGATAAGAGCGACTTCATTGACACTTTGGAGTATATGCTCGATACAACCGACGTTTTCAGCATCGTCACCCCTGAGCGTACTTACGAAAATGCCAACCTGATCCGGATGGATTATCGGCGCGAAGCTCGTGAAGGCGCGACGATGCTCATCGTTGATATGACATTTGAGGAAGTACGACAAGTCTCGTCGGCGCTCTACACGAATTCGCTGGCGCCTACAGTAAACAGTGCTTCGCCCGATGCCGCTGATAACCAGAGTCTAGGCACGGTGCAAACATACCCGTTCGGTAATGGCCCAGTAGTACCGAGCATCGGAGTGTTTCAGTGAATATCATCCCATGCCAACCAATACCGGCTCAGTCGTTCAATGTCACATTGGGCGGTCAGTCCTGCAACATCTCGTTGTATCAGAAGACAACTGGCATATTCATAGACTTGAAATTGAATGGGGTTCCTTTGCTGACTGGCGTTCTCTGCCGGCAGCGCGTCCTGCTGGTGCGGCAGGCGTATCTCGGTTTCTTCGGTGACATCTCCTTCATCGATACTTCAGGTTTCGACGATCCGTCCTACACCGGGCTTGGTACTCGTTGGCAATTGGTATACCTGCAGCCCTCGGAGCTCGTATGAGCCTCATCACTCGCGACATCCAAGTGAAGTTAGCTCTGAACGGAGATACTTTCGACGGCAGTTCTGACACGCTGACGCTGTCCGGGTTACGCTGCAGGGTGAAAACACTCAGCTACTCAGGCAGCGTGTCATCATTCAATTCCCAAGTCCAGCTACGCATTAGCGGGATGCTCGATCGCGACATGGCCAAACTCAGCACGCTCGGGTTCCAGGATGCGATCTACACGAAGAACAGTATCCAGGTACTAGCCGGTGACAGTGAGATGGGTATGACCCAAATCTTCTCAGGATCGATTACGTCGGGCCTTGTTGATTACAACGCAATGCCCGATGTTGGCGTTGACATCGTTGCCTTCGCCGGGATGAATGAACAACTCACTCCCATCGCTGCCAGTAGTTACAAAGGCACGATGGATGTCGCAACTATGGTCCAAGGTATTTGTGCGTCGGTCGGGCTGCAATTCGTCAATCACGGCGTAACCCAGAAACTGATGAACCATGCATGCGGTGGGACAGCCATTGACCAAATCCGTGACATCTGTCTCGCTGCTGGCGTGTTGTGCCTCATAAAAGAAAAGACGGTTAATATCTGGCCCGAGGGCAAGGCCCTGGACGAGACACCAATTTTGCTGTCGGCCGCAACTGGTCTTGTCGGATACCCACGATATGAATTGAATGCAGGACTTAATGTCACGAGTGTATTCAATCCTCAGATTGTCGTCGGGGGTCTCGTCCAGACTGTGAGCTCCATTCCAAAACCAGGTCCAGGCGCTCCAAAAATCAATGGACAGCCGGCACCTGGCGCTACGGGTATTTATTACGTTTGGTCTGTTGAACATGAACTTGCTAGCCAAGATCCCAAAGGACCGTGGTTCACCCATGCACATATGTCAGTGAATAACTTCAATGCCCACGTCTAATACAACTCGCAGTCGCGATGGAGCCACGGGAGCCAATGATGCTTCCCAGATGCTGTATCTGGTGAAGCGTCAGTTAGGCCGCGTGCGAACGACGACGCTCGTGCGGGTGATATCCTGCACAAATTCGGGTGGAGTCTCACCTGTGGGCACAGTGGACGTTCAGCCGTTGATTCAGCAGGTGGACGGTCAAGGCAACCTTGTAGATTTGCCTCCGTTGTTCGGGCTGCCATATGTACGTCTTCAAGGTGGCACTAATGCCATCATCCTCGATCCTCAACCAGGCGACATCGGTCTTGCTATGTTCAGCGACCGAGACTTGTCTGCGGCGATCGCAGGCAAGACGGTTTCCCCGCCAGGTTCCCGGCGCCAGCATAGCCTCGCGGACGGGCTTTACATCGGCGGCGTACTGAACGGTACTCCAGAACAGTATGTTCAATTCGAGGCAAGCGGCATTGTGATCAACTCGCCTCTCAAGGTTACAGTCAATGCTCCGAACGTCGATATCAACGCATCGACTCAGTTCAAAGTCGTTTCTCCTGATATTCAACTTGATGGACCTGTTCATATCACTGGCGCTCAGACGAATGACAGCACAATCGTTGCCAGCGGCGATGTCACGGGCCAAGGCACCAGCTTGCACACCCACGTCCATAGCGGAGTTCAATCCGGTGGCAGTAATTCTGGCCCGCCGGCTTAAGGAATCAATATGCCAACCCTTACGTTACCACTCAATGATTCATGGGGCCTGCAGTTGAATCCTGCTGGCGATTTGGAATTGACTGACCAGGATTCATCCATTGCTCAGGACGTAGCAAGTGCCATTCAAACATTTCTTGGAGAATGCTGGTACGACCAGACACTTGGACTGCCGTACTTTCAGAAGATACTGGGCCAACGCCCGCCCGCGTCGTTCGTGCGCGCCAAATTGATCGCAGCGGCTTTCACAGTCGTCGGTGTCGAGTCAGTACGTATAGCTGCACTGGCGCTGAAGGATCGTCGATTGACCGGAACCATCTTCGTCACCTCCATCTATAACCCGATCCCCCTACAGGTAATCTTCTGATGACCACGAGCGTGCCTCCTATCGTTTTCTCGCCAACGGGCGCTGCTGTGCCTGCCGAGTCCGCTATCCTTGCTGGCGTTCTGACTGACATGAATGCCGCATTTGGTGGTGGCATGAGTACTTCGTTGAGTTCACCGCAAGGCCAGATCGCTCAAAGTCTCACTGCTATCGTTGGTGACAAGAACAGCGAGGTGCTGGAGATAGTCAATCAGATCAACCCGGATATTGCCAGTGGTCGCTGGCAGGACGCTATCGGGCGCGTCTACTTCATTGACCGGATCGCTGCGTCCGGTACTTTGGTTACGGCGACCTGCATCGGCCTGGTCGGTACTGTCATCCCTGCTGCAACGTTGGCACAGGACACATCTGGATATCAGTACGCATCACTGAACTCAGCTACGATCGGCGCAGGCGGTACGGTCGATATCGACTTCCAGTGCTTGACGACCGGCCCGATTGTATGTCCAATTGGCGCGCTGAATATCATTTACAAGGGCATCGTCGGTTGGGACTCTCTGAGCAATGCTGCTGCAGGCACGCCGGGCGTGAATGTCGAAAGCCGCAGTGACTTCGAGTTCCGTCGCAAGAACTCCGTCGGCATCAATTCGCTGAATTCAATTCAGGCTGTTCGGGCTGCCATCCTCTCAGTTGTCGATGTCCTTGACGCATACGTTGACGATAACTCGACCAACGCTGTGGTCAATAAAGGTTCGACAAGTTTCCCGATGGCAGCGAACTCGATCTATGTCGCGGTTGCTGGTGGCGTGGCGGCAGATGTAGCCTACGCCATCTGGAGCAAGAAATCACTGGGCTGTCAGTACAACGGATCGACGACGTACACCTACACGGACACCTCAGGCGGAGTTATCCCGTACCCGACCTACGTCATCAATTGGGTGACTCCAGCGGCGCTGCCCATTTACTTCGCTGTCAGCATCACCAACAATCTGGCGCTGCCGTCGAATATCATCACGCTTATCAAGCAGGCCATCGTCGATGCGTTCAATGGTGTCGATGGCGGTACGCGGGCACGTATCGGTTCGACTCTGGTTTCTGGCCGGTACTACGCCGGAGTCAACGCCACGGACACCAACGTGGAAATCCTTTCTATTTTCCTGGGGCCGGCGGCATCACCAACTGGCACGTCGCTCGCTGTCGGTATTGATCAGCGGCCGACTCTCGATTCTGCGAATATCGCCGTGACCTTGGTGTAAGGCGATGAACAACTATCAGCAAACAATCCTCAGCCAGTACGCCAACGACCCGGCATTGACGGCGTTGATTGCTTTCTTCAATGACTGGCTAGACCCGTCGACGGACTGGGACAACTTCTACAATACGGTATGGAACATCCAAACGGCTGTCGGGTTCGGGTTGGACTTTTGGGGAAAGGTCGTTGATATCCCGCGTCAGATCAAGGTAACGGCGCCACCTGATTACCTCGGGTTCGAAGAAGCGCTGCCAGGATCTGAGCCGTTCGACGTTGCGCCGTTCTACGCTGGCCCACCGACATCGACGACTTACGTTCTTGGCGACGACGCTTATCGTGTCCTCATCATGACGAAGGCATTGGCCAACATCTCCAATTTCACTGCGCCCAGTGTCAATGCACTGCTGCAATACTTGTTCGCCGGTCGTGGTAGTTGCTACGTCTTGGAAATCAACCCGATGCAAATTGAGTATGTATTCAATTTCGCATTGGCTTCGTGGGAAGCTGCTGTGCTACTTCAACCGACACTCATGCCGCGCCCTGCCGGTGTCGGTGTCACGATCATCGTTGTTTAACTCAGGATTCAACTATGGACATCGCAACCCTTCCCACTCGTCAACCCATTCCATTCGCTGAATCTGCGCCCGCCGGCAATCGCCAGGTTATCCCTCAGACATCGCAGATCGGCATCACGGCTGGCGCTGCTTCTTACCCGGATGGATTCCCGCCGGTCTGCTTGATCCCGATTGCCAGCGGCGGTACTCCGCCTTGGGGCCGGGACGTGAATGGCATTCTCTACAACCTGACCCTGGCGGCACGTTACATCCAGGCTGGTGGCAACTACCCTTATGACTCCACGTTCTCCACGGCCGTAGGCGGATATCCCAAGGGTTCCTTGCTGTTGCGGTCAGACGCTGCCGGCCAGTGGCTCAGTACAGCCGACAACAATACGACTGATCCGGATTCCACTGCTTCAGCAGGGTGGATTGCTGTGCGAGCGAATACAGGAGCCCAGACGATCGCCATGGCGTCAGGCGCCAACGTGCCGACGGCAAACCAGCTCGGCGCTCAGGTCCTCTTGCTGACCGGTACGTTGACCGCGAATGCGACGCTGACACTCCCGCTTCGTGCAGGTGCTCAGTGGACCGTAGTCAACAATACGACGGGCGCTTTCACTGTGACGGTTCAAGGCGCCACAGGTGCCGGCGTCAGCGTTACGCAAGGAACGGGTATCATTGCATACACTGATGGCACGAACTTCTACGCCATCAGTGCAGCAGTCTCTGGAGCGTACTTGCCCATTGGTGGTACGGCCGTTGCAGCAACGAAATTGGCAACGGCCAGGGCGTTCAACCTGTCGGGGATAGTGACGACTGCGGGCGCTGTCAATTTTGATGGCACGGCGAACGTCACGATAAATATCACTGATATCGCGTTGACCGCAGCTGAAGTCAACACTGGCCTTGGTTATACAGCTGCAGATGACTCGAATGTCGTTCACAAAACAGGCACCGAGACGATCGGCGGAACGAAAACGTTTAGCGCTAGTATCAGTGCAGCCAATTTCACTGGTAGTAGTTCAGGCACGAATACAGGCGACCAGAACTTAGCACCTTATGCCTTGGTCGCCAGTCCACGATTGAGTTCTAATGTTGCTGCAAGTTCAAACGTTGCAGACACCTCTGCTTCTCGCGCTGACGCCCCTGGTATTCAAAATGGTGGTGGTAGTGGCGTCGGTGGCACTTTGTTATTTGGTGCTGGTTCTATTAATTTCGGTTATATCAAAGGATATTTCACGGACGGATCAAATAACGGCCTAGGGCGTATTTGTATCGGTACAAGAACGAATGCTACAGATACATCCATGACTGTGAAACTGACGATTGCCGAAAACGGCGCAATCACCGCCACGAGTTCTATTACTGCAACAGGCGGGTTCCAAAGTTCTGATCGTCGACTGAAGAAGAATATCGTGGCGCGCGCGGTGCAACGCGGGTTTGCTTTGAAGATTGCCCAGATGTTCAGTGAGTGGGACCGGATCGCTGATGGCATTCACGACGTCGGCCTGGTCGCCCAGAAGGTCAAGGCGTATGCAGCCCGTTATGTCTTGGTGGGCGATACCAAAAAGAAAATACTCGCCATCGACAAGTCAGGCATTGCCCTGGAGGCGAGTATGGATTGTGCGCTCCAGCTGGAGGAGCAGAAGATGCAATTGAAAGAGCAGGCCAAAACCATCAAGGCGCTGATGCGCCGCATCGAGAAACTGGAGAAGTGAGATGACCACGAATGCACGCATTACCACTTTGGCTGCCGGTATCACAGCAGAGATGATCGCCGAACAGACGCATATGTTTTACGACCCAGCCACAGGCGGCGGCAGTGTCTCGTTCCAAGCACGTCCCAATCTGTTCATCAATGGAGTGCATCAGCCACTCAGTGGAGATACCTACGATATTCTGCAAACAGATCTCGCACCTATTGCGACGCGGATCTTCGCTGCTGTCGGTACGTTGGACCCAGTGACGAAAATCGATCTTTCCACCGTTAGTGCCGCCGGGGTGACGGTGATCCTCAAAGCAGTCTACGACGTTCTCTACAATGAACGCGCTGCTGCTATTGCTTCTGCTCCGGCCGGTTAATTATGACTGACGGATACCGCAATCCCTCAGGCGTAGATGCAAGCGCTCTATATGATCCTGACGTGATAGGTGATGGGTACAATGCAACATTCCTGAAACGTTCAGATGGTTCGACGCTCAAGTATGCATTGGCATCCTACGGCACACCAGGTTCAACGCTTGGATCCCGTGATTCAGGTGGTGCTGATGTCGGTCCGAAGTGGGCAGCGATCGGAACCGCTCACTACAGTATTGCTGGCTTGCAAGGCAACAGCTATTCCGTCACAGGCACAGCTTCAGGCGTATCCGGGCAGCCAGGAGCCAGTGTTAATTGTTCCATTGCGTTCAATAACACAGGCGCCTATTCACTCACTGCGACTGTCATCACCAGTGGTGGTGGAAGTGGAACAATTATCGGCTTCCCAACCTCAGGCACATGGCTGCCGCCCGGTTGGACTGTTGCAGATACCCAGATTCAATTCGGGTACAGTGAAACGATTCTTGAAACGGGGGCGGCATCGAAAACGAATCCTGCGCCGACTTACACATCACTCAGCGCGTCACAAGCGTTCCTCATGAGTGCGGGTTGTGCTGCCGCAAGTCCGAACGGCCACGGTTCCCTGCTTGCTATGACAGTTCTTCTCAAGCGGGTTTCAACAGGGACAGTCATCACAACCACTTTCAATGTTACCTGTGATGCCGCATCGGGCGTATAAACGCTAATCTGAGGCCCTAGCCCTGGCTATCGTCCAGGCTAGGGCTCGGAGGACGTTCTAGCCCCCTTTTTGGAGGCCTGGCAGCAGCTCAAAGGTCCTTCCGGCCTGGCGCCAGAGGTCCAGGGCCTCAGTATGCGGATACATCTCGCTAAATACCAGCCGTCCGCATGAGGTATTCAGCAGCAACTTGACACAGGTCATGCAGGGCGAACAGGTCGTATAACAAACGGCGATCGCCTGAACGTCCCGGCACTGCAGCAAGGCATTTTGCTCTGCGTGGATTGCCTGGCAAGCATCCAGGTTCGTGCCACTCGGCGACTGAGCCCCGGCGCAGGCATTGGCAAAGACCTGGTCGAACCCGACACACTGGCGATCGCCGAAGTTCAACCTCATCTTGTCAGTCACCCTATTGTTGAACAGCCAAAACGTGCCTTTGTCTTCAACGCGTGGATCGTCGTTATAGACTGGTGTCTCAGTCAGTTCATTGCAATGAGGCAGGCCAGCTGCCACGCCGTTATAACCCGTTGCCAGAACGTGGCCTAGGCCATCGATCAGAACACACCCGACAGCCCGGCGACAACAGGTGGACCGGCGAGCCGTGACTTCAGCCAGTTGCAGTGCCCATTGATCGCGTGAGATTCTCATGGCGCCAGCTCCCACCACCGATCGCGCCTGCCGGGTTGATCGCGGATCGCAGCCAACTTGGTAAGCACCGCCTTGCCAGAGTGAAACAGTTCTTTGGGCGTTTCCAAGTCAGCCACTGTCTCCAACGACGCCAGACAGGCGCGGGCCGTTTCCAGGTCGCGCTCGTACAGATGGCTTGACGCCGCCGTCAAGAACAGCGAACCGGGCTCGATATCGTCGGGCTCGGCTTTGTTGTTCCTGGCGGCGCTGCCACGCCGGTGCTGGTTCAGGAACCCGCAGACCTGGTGGGCAATCATGCTGAAGTTGAACGTGTCATAGGGGAGACCGAGCCACGCATCCGAACTACGCATGAATACATGGCAGTTCAACTTGTCATTGCGAATCTGGAAGAAGAGCGCAATCGTGCAGGGGACGTCCTTCGTTTCCGGTGGACACGGGCGCCAGAGAGTCAGGCCGGCCTGGCGGGTATCCGGGTCGTTCATGAGTTTGTTCACGACATAGGGGAGTTGTGCAACGTAACGTGGCCCATAGGCGCCAAAGAATGTCTTGCCGTCGTCGCTGAATTGGGCGATACGTGAATTCCATGGGGCGATGGTCTCGACCCGGTCTTCACCTTCCAGAATCCACAGCGCCTCGGCCGCCATGAAGCGATAGTTCAACGAGCGCTGTGGCGTCATCAGAACTGGATGCCGCATGTCAGTGATGAATGTCAACTGAGGCAGTTCGATTGTTTTCTGCCCGCGCGGTGCAATCGGTTCGCCGTAGCCGATTAACCGGCGTAGCGTTTCGAGCCAGGTTTCAGTGACGGTTGCAATTTTGAACTGAGGATCAGATTTCATGATTGAGGTCTCTTTTGAGTAGTTCGATGAGGGGATATGACTGGTTCGCCGACTGAGGTGTCTTGAACCATTCATACGGATGGTCCACGAGCTGGAACTCCTGGCCCGGCACTTCCCGCAACGCCATCGCAGCCTCGTCGCCAAGGGCGTAGAAGATTTTATTGCTCGCCAGACTTTCACCGACCAGGTCGAATCGGTCAAGATCTATCCACAACAATTCGTCTTCTCCAATGCCATGAACGTTGAGCTGCCCAGTCAGCCAGTGCTCATAACCGATCCGACGAAAAGACCCGAATGGCCATTGATACATCAAATCGGACTCTGCTATATCACGCGGCTTGCCGCTGACCAGGACAACCTTGGCCGCAGGATTACCACCGCTGAGAGAATCCAATCGATGAACGAGAGGCCGGAGTCGATCGAGTCCAGCCATCACGCTCGCGGCCTGGTCGCCGAAGCATTTGGTGTAATCGAACTCCAACATGTTCAACGCCGTGTTTGGCTCGCCATATGCCTGATAAACATTAGCCAACTGGTCAGTAGTAGTCAACATCTCCTGTGCTCGCCGGCTGAGATAGTTCTCCTTGACGACTTCCCATGACGGCCGGCAATTGACGACCTGAGCCGCACAGCGCCACGCCAGCCGATCGAGCATCCGCATGTCGACTGGGCTCAACCTGGAATAGCCGCCCCTGAATGCATCGCCGTAGATTGGCTCGGACAGCCAAGACCGGTCAAGCACCACGTTGCGGTAGCCGAGCAGCGCCGGCAGCATGGCTTCAGCGTAGAGCCGGCCGAGGTTGAACGTCACATTAGGAAAAGGCCCACAGTGAACGTATACAGCGTCGATATCCTTGGCAACGGCTTTTGCCAGGGTAGTCTTGCCGGCGCCATCAGGGCCTTCGAAAATAACGACCCGCTTGCAGTAATTCATGGTTCCATCCCCGCGTCTGTCGGTTCCTCAGACAGGATATCATCGGCGCATCTGGCCTCGTCGATATCAGCTGAGCCAGCACCAGCGAAATCGGCCCACTGATACCCGGAACCAGCCAGGATTGCCGTGCCATCCGGTCCACGCCAGCCTGGCGGCTTCATCAGGTCCCGCCGGTGGCCGCGCTTGGTCGGGCCAGGGACTTTCTCCATGTTCGCCCGCTGGACGTCATCCCACAAGGTCTGCCAGGGCAATCCCATCATGACGGCCGTACCGATGGCGAAGTAGACCAGGTCCACGAGCGCATCGGCCTGGTCAGCGAGATGACCTTGTGGTCGTCTGACGGATATATTGATTTTGTCCGGCGCGATCTGGTCTTCATCATGCTGTGTCTGAAATTTAAGCCCGCTTGCATCGGCGAACTCTGTCAGCTCCTCCAGCATGCACTCGATCCGCTCCTTGAGCTTGCGTTGGGTCAGGTGTTGGGGCTTGTGACCAACCATCAGGCCGAACTTCCGGTTGAATTCCGCGATGTCCTGCTCGTGAGTATTTTTGCCGTTGCTCATGATTGTGACTCCTTCTGTTTGCGTAGACGATTGCGTTGCCAAGCCACGTCGCTGAGGGTGGCCTTGGAGTTGGGGAACTGGCGATGGACTTCCGCCAGGATCTTGTCGGGATGGTCGCCGCGCTCCAGACATTCACGAATGAACTCGCCGCTGCCCATCTTCTGCAGGCCAGACTTCTTGCTGACCGGATTGCCCGGTGCTCGTGGCGACCTGATGCGCACCCTGGCCGCCGGCGCCGGTTCCTGGCTCCACTGGCGGACATCGCCGAACTGAGAATCAGGCGCAGCCAATTGCTCCTCGGCAAAGACCTTGTCAGGCCCTCCAGAACAGTCATAGAGGGTGTAGACCGGGCGACGAGGCAGTCGCTTGCCCGTAGTAATCCCGGCAGCAACGGCCGTCGCCAGCCACTTGCCTACGGGTGGCATGACGGCACGGGACAACATGATGAAGTCTGACCCGTTGCCGCCACCGGCGCCTCGCCAGTCAGGCGGCAGCCCACACAAGCGAAGTTGCTCTGACCAGGTGAGCATGCGCGGTTCGAACGGATGGAGCAGATTGACCCGATCCAGGTTCACCGGTGCGGGCTGATCGGGGAGAAGTCGCCGACTGAAGAACCCAGGTCGCCGACTGACTTTCAGTGCAGTAACTTCCTTGGTGTCGAGGGCTTGCCACGACCGACGCATTTTGCCGTGGTTCTCAGACAGCTCCCACAACTTATCCCAGCCGGTTGCCGTGACCTCAGCTTCGATCTTCTCGCCCTTGCTGATCCTCAGTCCCTTGAGCGCCTGGCGCACCGTGATTGGTGCAGTCAGGTCCGGGTAGATCAATGGATAGCGATGAGCAACGACCAGGATACGCGGCCGGTTCTGAGGCGTACCGAGATACATGTTGTTTTGCTTGATCACAGTCACATGATACCCGGCTGCCATCCAGGCCTGAGCAATCCGGTCGATGAATCCGCGACCGTGGCGCCAGGCATTGGTGACAGACTCCCAAACCCACGCATCGGGCCTCAGGTCGATACCGTATGTGGCCAGGTTATCGATGTACCCGAGGCGTTCGGTGTGTTCTTGCCACGACCCCTTCTTGCTGGCCCTGGCCGACGACCAGGCAGCGCAGGGCGGATTGCAGAACATCAGGTTGACCTTGCCGAAGGTCTTGGGCTCAGGCCAATCGGATGGATACATCCAGACCCGGCCGACCAGCTCCGGGTGATTCAACTGGGCAGTTGCAACGCCATAGTTGCTATGCTCCAGGTGACCGAGGACCTTGTAGCCGGCTTGCTTGACACCGACGGTAAACAGGCCAGCGAAGATATCCCCGCCGAGAGCGGTTAGTGGATATTTAGCCACGAGTCACCTCCGAAATCGGGTATTTGATAAATTTCTCCGCTTCCTGATCAGTTTGCATAAAGTGAAGTAACGCGCCAACCTTCAGTTTGCGAAGGTTGGTGACTTTGACGTCTTTCCAAAGCCAGTCCTGGAAAGGACGAGATGCTTTAACCTCGCTGGTTTTCTCGTCTATATCCCACTCGAGAAAGTCCTGCCCGTGATCTTCGAACTTCACAGTGATCATGCCGGCCTCCGGCAAATCCACAGGTTGTTGCGAGCTACATCGGGATAGAGCGGAGCGAAGATCGCCGAGAGGGCGTCGTTGTCGTAGTAGTCAGCAAGTGCCTGCTTCATACGATGAACTTGTCGATGGTCAACCAGGTTCTCAGGATCAACGAATTGGTTTTGGATTCCCTTCCCGATATCCCTCACATTCATGAATGTACCGAACCGGCGTTCGACGATGAAGCCGGCCTTCTCCACCATCTTCTGGAGCTCAGGCACCGTGTACTCGTGGATATGGTTCGCAGCGTGATGCTTGCCGTCGTAGACTGGAGTGGACATCAGCATCACGCCTCCGGGCCTGAGCAGTTCGAAGCAGCCCTTCAGCAACTTCTTACCGTGCTCGACCTTCATGTGCTCGATGACTTCCATGTGAACGGCGACGTCGAACCCATGGCTGGCGCCAGGTTCGCCCGGTCGCGGAATCTGCCGCCAGTTCTTGGTGAAGTCGAATTCGCCGAGCAGGGTGGATTGCTTGTGACCTGATCCCAGCCCGGTCAACTTGTTCAGATCTACTCCGGTGTAGGACGCTGCCAGCTGGAACGACCCGTGAAACAGCATCCGCCACAACGGTCGCTCAGGCCCACAACCGACTTCCAGAACGTGGTCGGTTTTCTTGATCCAGCGTCGGGCAAAGGACCAGCGGTGCCAGTGAGCTGTGTAGTCGCGATGGAGTTTTGCGCCCTCCATATTGGCGTGCAGGGATGTCTGATCGAACTCGCGATCATCCCTGCGCTTCTCGCGCGGTGTCTTCATGGGAAGTCCTCAGGACAGAAACAGGAAAGGCCAGCATTGATCGGCGTGAGCACGATCAATGCCGGGAAGCCGTAGTCGGCTGCAGCCGGTCAGGCCTTGATGGCGTCCGGCACCTTGGCGCCGCCCTTGCGCAAGTGGTTCCGGTACCAACTGACGTACGCACGCTTCTTGTCATCCAGGCCAAAGGCCTTCTGGACCTTGGCGAAGATCGCGTCATCGGTCAGCTTGCCTTCCATGATGAGGCTCTGGAACATGGACGAGGCGCTTTCCTTGCGCGCGCCCTTCTCCTTGGGCTCAGCCTTCTCCTTGCTCTTGCCCTTCGCCGCCGGAGCGGCCTTGCCCTTGCCCTTGCTACCCGAGGCCGGATTGGCCGGCTTGGTGGGGAGCTGCTTGACCTTCGGTGCACTGTTCGCCGGCAGGTCGGTCTTCTTGGTGCCGGTCTTGACTGAGGCCTCGAGGGCTGCAGTCTCGTTGGTCGGTCCCTTGCCCTTCAGGCTACTGGAGCCTTTGGCGGCGGGTTTGGTCTTCGGCTTGGCAGTGTTGGCGGTTTTCTTGGCGGTAGCCATGGTGATATCCTCTTTGGTGACGGTGGTTACGTGCCCGAGATAATCAAGGGCATCGCGGGTTGCGCCGATCTGGCGCGCATAACCGACATAGAGCCGGGCGGCTCGTTCTGCCGGGTAATCCTTGAGCGGTTGGAACTCAGCATCGAATTCAGTCGCTCGCCGGTCTTCCACATCGAGGCCTTCCTCGACATTCAACCGGATGATCTTGACTTCACTTTTTGTTCTGGCGACGACCAGGCAGCTTCTGCGCTGGCGGTCGACGCACGCGACGACCTGATTCATTTGTGAGCCTCCAAGCCAGATCATCAGCAGTGACCGAGAGTTCAAGCATGCCTTCCAGCATTGCTTTGGCCTCAGCCCACTGGATCGGGCCACAGATGTTGAAGTTGAAATGGACTTGCTTGTTGCCGATGACTTCGACGATTGCGATACGCTGAGCGGTTCCTACACTCAGCGAGTACCGCTCGTTCTCAGCCGTCGACTCGTCGCTGATCCTCACGAGGTTTACCATGGTCAATGACCTTCAGGAACTTGAGCGTGCTGGAGGGATGCTGAACCTGAGCCGCCTCGACGACCTTGGCCAGCGTGGTATTTGGAGTGCAGATGACCTTGGCTTTGTGGCCATCGCGATAGAGTGCTTCAACGAGCATGATTAGTCCTTCCTCGGTGGGAGTTTGCCAATCCGGCGGAAATGACACCGGTACCAACTGACGTAGTGAGCGCGGTCGTCCCCAAGCTGCCAGCGAACCCGGACGGTATCCCAGACTTCCTGGTTGGTCTTACCCTTCAGGAACAAAGCCAGACAGTCACCGGCGCAACTGGCTGCCCGCGGCTTGCGCTTCGGGATGGTAACGGGTTTCTGCTGGGCCACCTCAGGATTGGAGGTTTCCACGGCGACGGCCGCCTCGACGACGTTCACCTGATACCGGCCGTCGGCCAGCTTGTGGGTAAACTTCTTGTGATACTTCTTGTTCACGCCCAGCTTCAGCAGCATGGTAGTGGCGTGAGTCTGGTCCTTCGCGATCCGCGACCCCAAGGGGGCGCGCGGAGCAGACTTGACTTCGGGAGTCACGTGACGACGAGCGGGCTTCCGCACCGTAGCGCGGACTGGCCGGGCAGGTTTGGCCGGGGTGGCCTGAGTCTTGCGGGTGGATTTCGGCGCCGCCGTGGCAGCAGCCTTCGACTTCTTGGCTTTCATGTCATTCTCCTCCTCAGCCGAGGATCATATTTGATCGGATTCTATCCTTTCGACTGGGCAGTCGTAAGGGTGATATTTTGAGCGAGCCGAGCGATATACGCCTCAGTCTGCTCAGCCTTGCGCAGGTAGTTCTTCCGTGCGTCCGGCAAGCTCAGTCGCTTGGCTACCTCAGCCTTGCGCCGGTACTCGGCAGCTTCCCGCTGCAGGAACTCGATGCGCCAGTTCATGCGCGCAGTACCGTCTGCCAGTCTTCCATGTACCAATAGTTGTCGCGGGCCAGATCCCATGCTTCATTGAAGAGGTCCATCGCATCCATCAGCTCGTAGTCGTCCTCGCCGATCCCGGCAAGCGTCTGATACGCCTCCATCATGTTGACGTTTGCGTCCATGTAATCGTGCGAAACGCAGCAGGGATTCTCCCGCGGGTTCTGCAGCAGCTTCTTGAGCTGATGGTATTCCAACTGGTCGTTGACGGATTTCGCGAAAGCGCGGGCCAGTTCTTCAGCCGTAACAGTTTTCATGACTTCATCCCCTTCGTGTTGAGCAGCATGATCATGGCGTCCTTCCAGTCTTTGCGACTGAAGGCTGACCAGTCCGTCGCCTTCTCATACGCTTCCATGGCGATAACCAGTTGAGTCTTTGAGATGTCCGCGGGCGTAACGACTGTGAAGTCTTGTTCAGCGATCAGCCGCGTGACTTTCTCTGCCGCCTCAGTCGTCGGCATCATGACGACGCGGGCGTGTGGGCCGATCCAGTTGTTGAAGGCATTGGCGATCATCGTTAGCGCCGCCAGTTGATTCTTGTTCATGCCGTTCTCCTCAGCCGCCGGCCGTGTGGTTGGCCGTTGTGAGTAAGTTAGTGTGAACTCCACATCTTGTAAACCCCCTTTTTCAAAATAATTGAAAATTAAATGTGTGGACAAGCCCTACGGCGTTGCTGTAGGGCCTTGAGACCCGTGAACAAGGCCTGCTGGCCGGTCGCCTTTCCATGCAGCGATGCGACGATTACTTCATCGACGGAATCCGTGACGACCAGCAAGTGACTGAAGATTCGCTTGTGCTTGCTGCCCGACCTCAGCAGCCGCCGGATGAACTGATCGTAAAGTTCGTAGTCCCACGTCGGCGCGAACCAGATGACGTGCTGCCCGGATTCCTGCAGGTTCAGCCCATGGGCGATCGACATGGGATGGGCAGCCAGCAGCGGCAACTCCCCGCGGTTCCAAGCGTCCTCCAGAGCCTTGCCTTGTTTAACGCTGACCCCATGCCCGATATAGGGCAGCGCTTCGCCGTGCTCGCCCTTCAGGCGGGCCTGCAGGCGGGCCAGGTCATGTTGAAACTCGTAGGCGATCAGCGCAGGTTGGCCTTGCAGCTCCTCGACCAGGTCAACCAGGGCATCGAGTTTCGCGTCATGAATTTCCGTGAAGTCGCGCTTGGACTTCTGAATCTTGATCAGTTCGCCCAGTCCGCTCTCGTGATAGATCGCGCCGTTGGCTACCTGGCGGCACTTGCCGAGCGCAACACCGATGTTCTTCGCCGTAACCTCGCCATCCTGGAGCTCAGCGAACAAGTCTTTTTCCAACCCGTCGTAGATTTTCCGGGCTGGCGCCGGAAGTTCAACCGGGACGACGTTCTCGACCAGCTTGGGCAATTCCAAGTAGTCGTCGCCCGCCATGCGCAAGACAACGGGAGCGATCGCCTCATAGATCTTCTCAGCTGACCCATTCAGCAACGTGTAATCAAATCCGTTGAAGCTCGGCACGAAGTACTTTCGCCGGTAGTGCGTGATGTACTGGCCCAGCGACCGGCCCAGATCCAGCATCAGCATCTGACCAAACAATCCCATCAGCCCATTGGCGGCGGGCGAGCCGGTCAACCCCCAACGGCGGGCGAACGTCGGGAGTACCTGCTTCAGCGCTCGCGACCGTATGGCGCTGTAGTTCTTGAACTTGGTCAGCTCGTCAAGTACGAGTACGTCGAACCCGAATTGCTTGAACCGTCGAACGTCGACACTGATTGATACCTTTTTGCCTTTCTTGATCTTCGTCGGCTGAAGCAACCAGTCCAGCCCTTCAGGGTTGATCAAATAGATGTCTACATCTTGCTTCAGCAGTTCATCCTTCTTTGGACCATGCAAGACGACGTGCGTCAATCCGTTGAAGTCCGACCACTTCTTCAGCTCATTGGGCCAGGTCGAGTGGGATACCCGCAACGGAGCGACGACCAACACCTTGTTGATCATCTTCTTTCGCTTGAGCAGCAGGATCGCCGCCAGCGTGATAGACGTCTTGCGCAGTCCTGGATCAAGGAACAGACCGGCGCACGCCTGGCTTATCAGGAACTTCACGGCCTTTTTCATGTACGGCAGCGGAACCCATGGCACGGGCGATGGCTTTAATGGCGAGGTGAGCTTGGTCATGAGTTTCTACCTTGTACCCGTTGCGTTTCAGGAAGCGGTGAACGTAAGCCTGGCGCTTCTTCAGCGATTCGCCAGGCTGCTTGAATTCAATGAGTAAAGGCAGGCCGCCGGGAATGAAGAAAATCCGGTCGGGCCAGCCCGTGTCGCCGCGGGGAGTGAACTTCAGTCCTTCCACTCCCCACAGCCGCTTGGCTTCCGCGACGACCCAGTCTTCCAGGTCGTACTCGTCGCGGAAGACTAGAGCATCACCTGCCTTGTGACGAAGGGTCATTGAGGTAAACCTGATCGCCGGCCAGGGCATGGTTGACAGACCTCAGAAGCTTCATCGCATGAAGCGCCTGGCTCTTGGCGTCGTCCAAAGCATTGTGGTAAGTCCCGACGCGCTCCAGACTGGCACCCGGAACAAGATTCTTCAGCGTGCGATAGCAGCGGTTGTTGTAGAACCGCCACACCGGCCTGACACGCCAGGATGATGCATCGAACATCCCAGCGAGGATGGGTTGATCGAAATCCGAACCGTTGCCCCAAATCTTGAGCTCCTTCACCTCTATGCGTTGCGACTGGGCATGCGTAGCCAAATAACCGTTGACGGCGATGCATGCGTCATTGACTGTTACGGCTGATTTTTCTGCAGCCCGCAAGACTTCTTGAGCTTCAGGCGATTGCCGGCTCCACCATTGAACGGTGTCAGGATCTTCCCTGAGCCCAGACAGGCGCGAGTCGTCACGGTTAACAACCAGGTACAGCTCAGAACCCAGAATGTCGGCGTGCGGCGTAAAGGCGACCATCCCGATTGATAGCACCGTGGCGCCAGCACTCGTGCCCAGAGTCTCCAGGTCCAGCATGATGTTGTCGTACATGATTTGCTCCTTGGTCAGAACTTGCACGGGCCAGCGGGTTTGGATTGTTTATTCTTTCCCCAGCCGTACTCCGTGCTCTTGTTGAAATAGCAACCGGGACAATACCAACCTGGCCGGGGAGAAAACTTCGCATCGTTGAGCATCGCCCGTGTCCGCTTCGCCCATGCTTTCTTCAGTCGAGGGATATCAGCACGGGTGTAAGTGACCGGATTGGGCGGGTAGGAGAATCCGGCGTCGATGTAGTACAGATCGGGAATGACGTACTCAGCGTGCGGGTAGACCAGCAAAGCAGCCAGCGCGTACAAGTCAAGCTGTTCTTGGTATTCCTCGCTGGAGTTCTCGCTGAACTTCCCGCTCTTCCAATCACGGATGCGGAATGTATTTTCGTCCAGCCAGAACCCGATATCCAGCTTCACCCGCAGGACGCATCTAACCCAATCATCCCAACGGGTCAGTGTCCATTCAGCCGTGAAGGCCCATGTGTCTTCAACGACAGGAGCCATGCCCTTAGTACCAAGCTTGAGCCTGGCCGCCCAGAGTTTCTTGATTTTGTCCAGTTCCTTCTTGGCTGGCTTCAGATCAGCGCTCAATGTTTTCTTCTCGCCTTTGATGTAAGCCTCGGCTTCATCGTGCATATCCGCACCGCGCTTCATGCCCGCATTGGGTGGCTCCTTCCGTTTCTCGAGGATCGTCAACTTCGCTTTGTACGGACACTGGCTATAAGCTGAGTACCGCGAGAACGACCATGCCTTGATCTTATTTGCCGTCATACATCACCTCTCCTTTCTTGTCGTAAGTTGTCATTGCCGCCCAGTTGTCTGCAGTCCAATCGCCTTCAGTCAGCATAGGAACATCAAACTCAATCCCTTCCATGACCTGGCGCTGGATTTCCATGGCCTGACGCAGATCAGACCGCGGAACGCTCATGACAAGTTGGTCATGCACGTTCAACACGATGAACCAGATATCACGCTTACCATGTTTGACGATTTCAGCATCGAGCCGGATGATCGCCTCTTTGGTGCAATCAGCAGCCGAACCCTGGATGAGGATATTCACGAGCTTGTAGTCGAATTTCAGCCACCGGCCTTTGAACAAGATCGGAGCTTCGCAGTAATACTCACGACCTCCCCATGTTCTGATCGGCATGTTGTTATCGGCCCGTTGCCTCATGTCCTTGTACATTTCTTTCAGGCCGGGATACAGAAGCAAGATGGCGTCCTTCAAGGTCTTGGCTTCTGCAACCGTCATGTCGTTCTTGGCGGCGAGTTTACCAACGCCCATGCCATAAATCAAACCAAGATTTGTGTTCTTGACTGGCTTGCGCTCGTAGAACAATCCCACCTTCGCCAGCTCAGCCTTTGCGAAATCATGGAAGTCGATCCACGGCTCGTCATTGTATTTGATCATCAGTGACCCACCATCGAAGTGGGCCAAGATACGTGGTTCCTGCTGCGAGTAATCCCGATCGCAGAAAACGTGACCAGCGAACGGGATGATGTACCCGCGGCACATAGGCAAGTCGGGTAATCCCTTCAACGGGCAGATCGGCAACGCCTTGGCTTTCTTCGGGTCGTCGACCTGGTGCCGCCAGAGCGGAGTGAATTCTTTGGGCATGTTCATGAACCAGGTTGCCGACAGCCGGCCAGTCCGGGTTCCGGCAGATGCATCGCCCTTTGGGGCCTTAACCTGGTTCCAAGTCGTATAGATTCGACCCGTAGGGCCAGACATCCGCGCCCAGGGCTCCATGAAGGTACCTAGACAGGTCTTCAAGGCTGCCCTATGGCGTAGCATAGTCAGAAGCTGGGCGTCGCTGACTGCGCCATGCAATGCCTCGTTGCTGGTAGCGACCCGGCCGCCCTCGGTTACGCCCAGATCATCCTCGTTGGCTAACCCGGCTTTGATCAATGCTTTGACGAGCTGAGGACCTGAGTCAAGGTTCAAATCGGCTGGCGCCTTGATTCGTTTGATGATCCACTTTCCAATCTGATCGAACCAGCGACGATGCGTAGTGATGTCTGCAGTGAGTCGCTTGGTTGCTATGGCAACGCCGACGCGTTCCATGCCCAGCAGGATCGGAAGCAGTTTCAATTCGCGTTCGTAAGCGCCGAGCATTCCGCGCTTCTTGATGCTTGACCAAAGCAAATCGAACAACGCCGCCGTGCGGTCAGTGTCGCCTATAGCGTATGGACCGGTAACGGTGCCGGGCGCGAACGCAACGAAGGCACCGGCATATGGATTCTTGCCGCCTTTGGCGGCTGTCAACTTGACGCCCTGGTTCATCAATGGCTGATGAGCCAGAAGCCAATCGATAACCAAATCGCGCTCCTCAGGCGCCCAGTCAAGCAGTCGTTCAGCCGACGGCTTCAGCCCGAGTTCACGCTGGTGAGGATCGTCAAGGAACAGCAGCAACATGGTGTCGTGAATCTGCTGCCATGGTAGCACGGGCAGCCCGAACTCGACTTCGGCGACATCGATGTCAAACTTGGCATTCTGGAATAGCAGACCGTCCTTGTGCTTATATGCCTGGATCAGCGCGGCCTTGGCCTCAGGCCAGGTCGAGTTATTTCCTTCAGGATGTCCCCAGCCGTAATACCGGCTCTTCTTTCCAGGGTACTTGATAGAAACGCCAACGGCTGGCGGTGGATACGCTGGCCGGTCTTCGATGGGTAAAGTCTCGAAGTCGATTGTGACTGGGTGGGGAGCCTTCATTGGTTGTCCCCAAACAACTCACGCTGTTCGCGGATAAACCGCAGTCGATTATGACGGCTGCGGATGCGCTTCAGGAAGACACGGCGAGCGCGGCCCAGCATCTCGGCCTTCCAAAGTTTCTCGATGTCCGCCTCGGTCGTCTCTGGTGCCATGAGGACATCGTTCAAGGCGATCCAGGTCTTCAATGACGGATTGGTAACAGGTTTCTTGGTTATCATGCTCAGACTCCAGAACCGGGCTCGAAATGAGCCCGGTATGTCGCAGGTGGAATCAATACTTCTTGCGAGCGTTGCCGGTGGCTGTCTTGGCAGCAGGTTTCTTGCTCGTCGCCTTACCGCCTTTCTTCGGCGCGGCTTCTTCCTGGTCGTCGGCAACCAGGCTGAACGGGACCATGATCAATTCTTCGGCTTCTTCGTGTCGCTTGATGATGGTACCGATCAACTCGGCCGGCAGTTCTTCGATGGCTTCGAACGTGACCAGGAACTGACTCTTGGCATCGGGCACAACCTTGACTCGCGTGACGACGGCGAACGGCGGCCGGTTCAACGATCCCTTCAGCTGCTTGACGTAGCGGGCATATCCCTGAGCCGACATGACGGGCAGGTTGAGGAATGCTCCTTGCGCCTGCTCGTAATGCGATTCGTCTTCGATCATCTTGAACTCGCCCGACCGCTTGTCGAACGTGCCCGCCGGAATCACGATGAGCCGACGACGGTTGCCGCAAGCCTTGCCACGGCCCTTCGCGGCTGAACCGAATTCGTTCATCAGGCAACCCTGGCACGTTGCATGCTGAGCCTGCCCAGCAGCGACGACCGATTCATGCGGCGCCATGGCGATGGCGTCCCGACCCAAGGCGAAACATGCCCGCGGCTGAGGCGTATCCGGGTCGTAGTCCGTATCGAAATACTCGTTCGCGAGAATGTGATCGAGGATGATCACGGCCATCTCGCTATTGGGCAATGCCTCGCCATCGAACGACAGCACGCCGGACTTCAGCGCGAACGACTTCATACCAGAGCCGGTATTTGCCTCGGTCGCTGCCGCCTGCTCCGCGTACTTGGCAAGCTGCTCATCCCACGCTGCCATGCTGGTTCCGGGTTTCTTGGTTGCCGTTGCCTTCTTCGCAGCGGGTTTCTTCTGTGTTGCCATGGGTATCTCTCCTAGCTAGTTGAACCGGCGGCCGCCGGCGGTAGAACATCGATATGGATCAAACCTTGTTGAGGGAAACCTTGATGATGTTGAAGGTCTCGACACCGGGCGGAATCTTGCCCTCGTCGAACATCGCCGTGAGTACCGACATGTCGATGGCTGGTGCTGCGATCAGGGCTCCCCACTTCTTCGGGTTCCGCTTGATCGCCTTCCACAGCGCGTCGCTGTCCTTGATCGTCGGAACAGGTGTCTTCGTGATCGTGACCCGGGCGATCTTGCCGGCAACGCCTGATGCATCGCCCTTGGGCAACGTATCAATCAGATAGTTCTTGAGTGCCGTCTCATCCTCGGCCAATTCCTTGACGGCCGTGTTCTCGCTCAACCGCTGGGCCTTCAGCTTGTACAGCAGGTCGGCGCAGGCGGCAAGGGACTTCGGAATCTTGAGCTTGGGGTGGACCCGCTTGGCGGGTTTCGCCGCGCTCAATGCTTTGTCCTCAGAACCGAATCCTTAACCTGGCTGGGTACCTTTTCAACTTCAGCCGGCGACATGGCCTGTACCATCTCCTCCGTCGGGTGGCGTACTCCACAATCTTCGCACATCGACCACAGGTTGACATCGACTGACGTATCCGCGGTCGGTTCTTCAATGGTCACGTCGTCGAACCCGCTATTGTGCTTTTCCATCAAGCCGCGCATGCCAGCGCTGAGCAGATAGGCCAGGATGCCAGGATCGCCGACCAGGGTCGTCTTCAGATTCACGGTAACCTTGACGGCATCCTCCGCTTCCTCCACCGCATAAACCATGGCGATGGCGCGGATCTTGGACGGGTCGTAAGCAACCAGCTCGCGTTGTGCACCCTTGTTTGCGGTAGCGTGACCTTCGGGAACCGGGTCACGCAGTTCCTTCGTCATCAACATTTTGAAGGCCAGATCGGCCAATTCATGAGTATCCATGGTGTATCTCCTCAGCGGTTGGGGTGAAAGAAAACTATTGATGCCTTGAACTGTTCAACCGCCTCAGCGGCGACATCCTTCGGCACGGGTGGCGGTTTAACCAATTTGTTGCCTGGCAGAAGCGGTTTCGGCCAGATCAGCTTGCGACGGTTGTTCTTGTCGGTCTCAGCCAGGGATGCCAGCACAACCAAGGCAGCAAGCGTCGCCGTCGTCAGCCTGAATGTGTAATCAAGCTCGACCTTGCCCGACTTCCGTTTGATACTGACGAACATCACTGAATACCTGCTTCGCCATAGATGCACGCCCGCTCGACGATCTGGCTCAACTTTTTCGGGCTGAGCCGGCGGTCTGAATTGGATACATAGACGTACCAGATAGCAGCCCGCTCGATTTCACGAGCTTGCTCGCTGTATTCCGTCGCCGCCAACTGCTCCAGCTGGAACGAAGTCATCCCTCGTTCCCTGGCTTCAGATACCCGGATAACCTGGTCGGCGACGATGCGGCACACCGGGCTTTCAGGAAGCTGAGGCTGCTCGGCTGCCTTCGCCGACGAGCACCAGATGACTGCAATGACATATAGCGTCAGAGCCAGAAACAGCCATATGACAAAACGCGAAAACGACTTAAGTGATTTCATGGCACGAACTCCTCCAGTGGAGTGGAATAAGGAAGCATCAGGGGATGCCGCGGGTCGCCGAGCTTAGTCAGCCCAAAACACTTGAGCGGGCGGTTGTGATCGTTCAACATCATGCGCTCCACTGCGATCGCCGTTCGCAGCCGCTCAGGTACTTTCATGCGACTACCCCACATCAGGATGACAAGATCAGCGTCACGATAAATCTGGTCGAGTACCTTCCGGTTGTAGGGCCCAGATGGGTCACTGGCCATAGCCAGTTCATTGACATCAGTTGCACAGTATGCGAAAACATTTCTGACTGTGAACCGCGCTGCACCGAACTGATAAGCAAATGTCATCAGCTTCCGCAGCGTTGCATCATTATCGACTTCATTTGCCTTCGACGGATTGATGCCGATGAAAGCAACGGTCCTGCCGATTTTCCGTGGCAAGATCCTGTCGAGCCGATACCGATACATCCTGCCCTCAGAGAACACGGCGCTCATGATTTTTGCTCCGTCTGTGCATCGCCAATGGCGGCGCTGAGTTTGTCGGCTTGCTCAACGTCAAACCTATGACCCTTTTGCATGTACGCGATCACCTCCCGCACCGCATCCTCCAGCGCGGTGGGCTGGGCTGGCGGCGCGATGGTGGACCCAATGGATACCCATCCTTCCGGCGGCGCGCTGCCTTCCATCTGCCCGGGCCATGCCGGAGCGCCGAGACGTATGTCATCCACCTGCGCCGCCTGTGCTGGCGGGTGCGAGGCTCGATCACTTATCGCATTCCACATTCCCTTGAAGTCGATTTTTTGCTTAGGCGCCTCATCCGCCTTGATGTGCTCGGCAGTCTGCGAGATGTGGCGGGTGATGGTGTCGGCCATAGCCCCAAGTTCACCGCAGGCTTTCACATCTAGGCATGCCTCAGAGCCGCCGTACCAGCTCCGCAACTTGTCCCGCACCTGCTCAAGCGTCATCGTCTTGTCGGTCATTTCCTGTTCCTCACGAAAGTCTCAAGGGCGGCGCGCATGGCTTCTGTTATTCCTGTACTTCCATCATCGGCCGCCACGAATGCAGAGCGCGACGCCTCCACATCCTCATCACTCACCACGCCAGATCGCGCGGGGTGGGGGAAAAGGGGAATCCAGCCGTCTTTAGCCCACGATCCCTCGGGGCATGCCATCACTGTTCGCGCGTCACGGAAGGAGCTATCATAACCCTCGTCAGATGGGCGCATCCAAGCCACCGCCCCGCCATCGCCCTCGGCGTCGAGGATTTCGGTTAGCGCATAAGCGCAATGGCCGTTGATGCTGCGCATCCACTCCGCCAACTCCCTCAGCTTGTCTTTCATGCCTGCTTCTCCTGTTCGTCGCGATAGCGCGTGGCGGCTTGCCATGCAAACCAGCGGTCATTGACGCGGAAATCGTTGTAGCTGCCATCCGCATTTTGTCGAAGGTGCATCGGCTTGCCGCGCTGCTTGCACGCTTTCCATCCGGCAGTCGTCTGCACCCACTGCTCGAAAGCTTCTCGGCTTGTACCAACCGTGGCAGCATGACTGCGAAGATCGA